>OBXN01000006.1_pt1 | contig 264050 bp, 246 predicted proteins | sample 1476601 | NCBI WGS metagenome assembly OBXN01 (sample SAMEA2580158, study PRJEB22360) | human gut metagenome | biome: human gut; feature: human-associated habitat; material: faeces | place: Denmark | collected 2008/2010
CTGCCGTTTTTGATTGAAGCCTCCGGACTTGAAGAAGTTCCGGAGGCTTTTTTTTGCATATGCACGCATGTGGCGGAGTCTAGTAACGGAAATAATCCTATGTTCTGTAACATGAATATGGTATATTTTTCTCTTTTTGCAGTACTTTTAGTGTAAATTCTATCATTAAATTCTTTTTCTATCATTGATTTTTGTACTTTTGGGCTATTCTTTTTGAATTTATTGAAGAAAGAAAGTGTTAAACTCAAAAAAATAAGAAGTTTTGCTTGACACTCATGTTTTAGGGATATTTATTGAATCTCCCACTTTAGAAGATCAGTGAGAGATGCACTTTCTTCTTCGTTAAGTTGGAAAACCTTGGGTTCCGAATTATGCTGTTATACTTTTAGCATAACAATATAAAGGAGTTAAGAACAGTACTGTCTGTTCTCTTTCTTATTTATATGTATAAGCTAGTGCTGCTCCCAATGCCGTGCGATATTCTGCATATTCGGGTATCCAAAAATGGCATTGATACATTTTTTCCATAACTGGGAATATTTCTTTGCATTGTGGCATTTTGGTCAAATTACCTATCAGGACAAAATCTTTGATATGGCTATTCAGTGCTGCTAATATGACAGATTGTCCTATCGATTGTAATACCATATGAATGATTCCCGCTGCTACATCTTCCATAGAGGCATTTGAGCTTGCTTTGCCAAATGTGGAAGCGGTGGCATCCAAAGGAAGTCCCGGTAGAGGAGTGTTGCAAATATCCTTGATTTGCAAATCAATATTTTCTATTACACCTTTCTCTGCTATCTTCACCACTTGATGAATATTCTGTGTTTTTAACAACAGGCAGGATAATCCTTGAATGGTTCCTCCACCAATACCTATACCACCTATGTGAGATATATTTTCACCTCCTTCCACTTTTACAAAAGAGGTGCCGGTACCCATGCTTACTACAATAAGGTCTTGTAGTTGGGAGTCATAGTGAGCTCCAAGGCCGTTTGCTAGAAACTCATCCGTATGATCAGTAGAGAGTCCATATAATGGTTGGTTTACGTAAGCACTTCCCACTCCTGTCAACATGACTTTATCAATGTCGTTTAAGCTGATTCCATTATCATATATGTATTTGCCAAAAGCACCGAATAACGAAGTGATAGGATCTTCGGCTTTTACAATCATAGGATGTTTTATGCCTTCTTTATCCACACCTATTATTTTGGTGGTACTTCCGCCTACGTCTATACCTATTACCATTCCCATTGTTTTTCTTTGTTTATTCTAAAAGAGTGCAAATATACAGGAATTATCTAAGTGTTTATTCATATAGCTTGCGATAATTACCAATTATCTGTTCGGAATGGGGCTACTGGCAGACCTGATGCTCCGAATAAAGCACCGTCAGTATGGTTGGCCCAATTGTATCTCACGGCTACAGGATGAGGTACATCGGGTGATTGTACAATTATTTCTTTCTTTTTTACTGTTACTGTTGCCGGATAAAAAATCCTATCTGTACCTGCAATTATAAATCCGCGTACTGGATCGGGATGCAGGAATCCTTTTCCTAGATTTTCAAAATGGATACGAAGGGTATTTCCTTCGATGCTGTAGCTTTTGTAAACCGGATATTGAGGCATTTTTCTTTTTCCGTAGGTTTGTTTTAATGCTAGCTGTGATAGGCGAAGACCTGTTTCCAGAGTGCTTTGGAAGGTATTGCTTTTTCCTTTTCCAATATCGGTGGTTACTACCATGCCTGTATGATTCAAGTGTAAAGCCTGTGCTTGTGCTTCACGTATGGCCGCCCAGTCTGAATCATCTTGTATTTCTTCTTTTTTCCCATGATTGGACAGTTGTACAAAGTAGAAAGGCATTTGTGGTTTCTGCCACTTATCGCGCCAGTCGGCTATCAATGACATGAATAAGTCTGCATATTCATCGCTGCTTCCCAAATTACTTTTTCCTTGATGCCATACAATACCTTGAAGAGGGAAAAAAGTAAGCGGATGTATCATCGCATTGAATAATCCTGTGGGATACTTAGGGTTACTTTCTGGTGAAATGGGTATAGGGGGGATTCCACTTAATGAGAGACCGGACAGGTATTTCCATTCTCCTGCCAATGAGATAAGATTCTTGCCTTGTATACTTAGTTTCATGTCTTCTGGACGGTCATATATTCCTCCTTTGCTTTTGTAATTGGTCACACGTATGGTCAGTACAGCCTTTCCGCGTTTTACCAGCTTATAGGGAATTTTGTAACAGCAGGACACATCGGCTTTTGTGTTTCGTCCTATTTCAGTCCCGTTATAATATACAATGCTTTCATCGGCAATGTTCCCCAAATTTATTGTGATATTTTTTCTAGTCCAGTTACGTGGAATATCTATCGTTTTTCTGAACCATACTACTCCATCGAAGTCTTTCATTCCCTTATCTTCCCAGTATCCCGGAAGTTCCATTGTTTTCCAGTTTTCATCCGAATAATCAGGTTCCGCCCATACTTGATGGTCATCGCACCATCCCATATCGTGTTCGTAAAGAGCTTGATACCACTTTTCTCTTTTACGGGCATATTCTGCTTCTATTTTTTCAGGATTGAACTCCAAGGATTCAAGCATTTCTGTTTCTTTGTTGTAGCTTGGCAGGTCTTCTAACGCATCATAACTGGCCCATGCTTCTGCAGGAGTATCTTTCCAGGTACAACTTATTATACCCACGGGTACTTTCAGAGTCTTTTGTAACTGGCTGGCAAAAAAATATCCCACTGCAGGGAATCCGGTTATGTTTTTGGAGGTGCATTCTTTCCAACCTTCTTGTGTAGTGTGTAAATCTTTCTTGGGAACTAAGGAGATTTCTTTCTTTGTCTGAAACAGACGGATATAAGGTTGGGGGGCTATATCTATGGGAGTTTCTGTTTCACATTCTCCTGTATACAACCATATTTCACCAATTAAAATATTTTGCAGTATGTGTTTATCCCCGTCCGAAATGATGATTTCATAAGGACCTCCGGCAGATGGGGTAGGAATTTCTATTCTCCAATTTCCTTCTTTGTCAGGTGATGTCGTATAGGGATGCTTACTCCATCCTGTTGTTATTATCACTTCTTTTTTTGTGGATGAATGGCCATGGAAAATGACATTTGATTTTTGTTGTAATATCATATTGTCTGTGAATAATGCAGGCAGTGTTACTTTGGCTTCTGTCATACAAAACGCCATTAACATTCCTAATAAGATCATTTGTTTTTTCATGAGTGCTAAATTTGTTGTGTTATCAGGCTTATGGTATCTATTTATGCTGGATAAGTCCCCGGTCTTTGAATATGAGTTGTACCAGACGGAAAGCCAAATCTGTAAGCAATATTCCCAAGGCGGCACCAATGATGACATCAAACAGCCAGTGACGGTTATTCAGAATACGGGTAAACCCTGTTACTATAGCTGCTGCGTATGCTACTAATCCTATCCAATATCCTTTGAACCCATATTCCTTATACAATAAGGTAGCTGCCATAAATGCTGCTGCCGTATGTCCGGAAGGAAAAGAGAAATAATTTGTGGCATCCGGGCGAAGCACTCCGGTGGTGAGTTTTAATCCGTTTACTACCAGCTGTGTCAGTATGACTGACAGGACTATGAAAGTGAACAACCGTTTCCATCCGAAACGACCTCTTATTCCTCCCAATTTTAGTCCGAATAGAAGTATGAGTGGAAAAAGTTGCAGATAATTGTCATAAGTTTGATGGAAAGCCGGAACGTGTATATTACGCAAATTACGTATGTATAGATTTGCATTCTCGAAAAAATGGGAGAATGTTCCGCTTCCGTCTTGCAAATACACTGCAATAACAAGTAATACAGCTATGTAAAACGTGATGATTGCCATCGTTTTAATTTTTCCTATCATAAGTCAGTTTATTAAGTACTACGGATGAATGCCCCGAAAGTACTCATTTTCTCTTTTATCTATTAATGTGTTAATGATAAATTTTGTTCAAAATAAGTTTCTTTAGGACTCTTATGGTTTAGCCGGTTCTTCCTTCATTTCCCCTTTGCTATATCCGCTGGGACTTATTTTATAGTATTTTTTGAATACTTCGCGGAAATATTTTACATCATTAAACCCGGTCATATCTGATATCTCGGATATATTATACTGTCCTTCGGATAGTAATTGTGCTGCCCGTTTCAGTCGGATCAGGCGGATATAGTCTGCCGGAGCTTGATCTGTCAATGCTTTCAGTTTATTGTAGAAACTGGAACGGCTCATGTTTTGTGAAGCACAGAGTGACTCCACATTGAAACTTGAATTGTCTAGATTTTCAGTTATTGTTTCTTTCACTGCTTCTAGGAACTGTTGGTCCAATGTGTTGCTATAATTTATGGAAATACTGTCATTATGTAACTCCATATCTGCATATTTGCGGCGAAGGAGTGCACGGTTAGTCAGTATGTTGGCTATAGATGCTTTTAGTATTCCTATATTAAAAGGTTTTATTAGGTATTTGTCCGCACCTGTTTCTAATCCTTCAACGATATTCTTTTCATCATTTAATGCTGTTAGCAGAATTACAGGGATATGAGACGTCAGTATATTATTTTTGATAGCAGAACACAATTCGTCTCCTCGCATTTCGGGCATCATAATGTCTGATAATACTAAATCAGGTTTAAATTCAGGGATAATTTTTAAGGCTTCTTTGCCATTGGTACACGTTTCCACTTGATAAGCTTCGGATAAAGTATGAAACAGATATTCGCGTAGATCGTCATTGTCTTCCACAACCAGGATACGCTGTGTATTTTGAACATGCTGCCGATACAGATCTTTATAAGTATGGGGAGAGACTGCACTAGGAGATACTGGTGCCACGTTTTCTTGTTGTACCGTTTCTGTCGGGACCTGTTGGTTTCGGAATTGTTTTTGGGGGAAGATAACCTTTACACGGGTACCTTTATTCTCTACGCTTTCTATGCTGATCTTTCCTTTATGAATACGTACTAGTTTCCATACTAACATCAGTCCGATTCCACTGCCTGTAATTTTTGCATTGATGGCATTGCTGCCCCTGAAATGTAACTTGAATAACTTTTTTTGTTCTTTGGCAGGAATCCCGATGCCCGTGTCTGTAATCTCCAGGCTCCAGTTGTCCTTGTCATGGCAGATGATAATGTGTACCTCACCGTGGGCGGGAGTATATTTGATAGCATTTGAAATCAAGTTTTTTGTGATCGAGTCCATTTTTTCTTTGTCGAACCATACATTTTGATATTCAAAGTTGCTTTTGTAGTCGAGTTTGATCTGTTTGGCTTCTGCATAACTATAAAAGGCATGGCATATTCCTTCCATATAGGTATTAAGTTCATGTTCCGATATACGGAGGGAGGAGGAGTATACATTAGCTTTGCTGAAGTTTATCAGATTAGTGGTGAGGCGTAGCAAGGTGTCCACGTTCTTCATCGCTGTAAGCATATTGGCCTGACTTTCTTCACTTAAATTTTCTTTTTGTTGAATTTCTTCCAAAGGTGCCTTTATTAGTGTCAGCGGAGTACGGATATCATGCGCTGTATTGATAAAGAACCGAGTTCTTTCATCCGAGGCCTTCTTTTCTCTGCGCATGGAATGCAGGCGGAAAATGACGTATGTTACTGAAGTGATAGTCAGGACATAAATACAAATAGCCCAAAAACTGAGCCACACGGGATGTGCTACAGTAATTTTCAATATCCGCTCCTGCAACACGTGTTTATTATCCTCTTTAGAAACGGAACGTACACGCAGTGTATAGGTACCGGGAGCAACATTAGTGAATCGGATAGTCCCTTCGTCACTTGGAGTAGTCCAACCGTCGTAGAATCCTTCCAACTGCCAGGTATATAGTATGTCCGACGGATAATCGTAATTGATAGAGGATACTCGGATAGAAAATGTATTTTGCATATATTTCAGATTCAATTTCTCTATTTGGTCGATATCTTTAGTCAGAGGAGAGTTTGGATCATTAGGATATACAGTTTGGTAGAAAATATGGAAGTCGCTGAATATCATATGTGAATCTCCTGTTTGGGGCATTTCTATGTTTTGGGGGAATTCCAGTGCACCATCTGTACTTCCGAATACAGTGTTCCCATTGGCACGTAGTACACCAGAGCCGGCATTGAAACAGGTGGACATCAACCCTTGTCCGCGAGTCCAGTTGCGGAACTGGCGGTTAGTAGGCGAGAAAATACTGATACCATTTTCGGTACTCATCAAGATATTCCCGTCTTTTGTGGGTAGAATAACATAAATACTGTTTGATACTAACGGGCTGTTTTCTGTGTGGTAATGGGCGCTGATTGATTCTTTTACCGGATCATAAGTAAATAGTCCGGAGCCACTGGTGCCAATGTAGAGTAAACCATTGTTTTCTTGGTGTGTTGCTCCACCGGGCAGATGTATTTCATTGTATTTACCCGAATTCCGGTCCAGTAGAAAAAGATTGGTGGAGGTACCTATCCACATAGATGTACTATCCTTTTCTTCAATGGCAGTGACGGACCCTAGTCCGGGATAAAGACGTCCTTGGCGTGTCTTTAGATTAAAGCATTTCAGATTATAATATCCTCCGGACCATATGCACCCGTATCTGTCCTTTTTAATGTCGCGTATGTATTTGTCGGCACGTACATTCAGATGGAAAGATTGGGCAGGGGTGAGGTATTCTATGTTTCCGTTTTTCTTGGTAATCTGGAAAATGCCCGATGCATATCCTCCGGCCCATATAATACCCGGAGAAACTTCGCATAAAGTGATAAAAATGCGGTTCTGATTTTTTAGTCCGTGATTGAAAGAGCTTAGAAAAGAACGCCATTGCTTTTGCTTTGAATCGTATAAGCTGATGCCGTTGCTTGTTCCAAACCACAGATCCCCGTCACTATCTTCTATAATGGAGTTTACTTGGTTGTTTACTAGTGACTGCCGGTTGCCAATAGAGTGCTTTATCCAGTTGTAGTTGGTATATTGGTTATTGCGGACGGTAATTCCTGTAGGATAGCTAGACAGCCAGATACGCTGCTCGTTGTCTACATATACATCATTGATAATGTTCCCGTCCATTTCGTTGTAACTACCATAATTTGCAATGATATAAGGTTCGGTTTCATAGGTATCTATGTTTAATTTGTGCACTCCTGCTCCTTCAGTGGCTACTAATAATTCCTTTGTGTTCAAGGGACTGAGCCGTGTAATATTCACATCTGTTAGTTCTACTTCGGGACGTACAATTTTCTGGATATTTAAGTCATATATATAGACTCCCTTTTCAAAAGTGCCTATAAATAGTTTGTTGGCTGTACGGTGTAGATATAATTCGTGTACGTGCATATCCATCATTTCCAGTTTGCCGCAGGAGAGTTCTTTCAAATTCCCGTTTTCCAGTTTTACCAGATAGATTCTTTTGTCTGTACCTATAAAAAAATGTTCACTGTTTATCTGTTCTATGCAGGTGATATTTCCCAGCCGGTTAGAAATTCTTTGCTTTTGTCCGGATTCTATGTTAAAAAGGTGGATAGCCGATTTGCCGCACAACCATACGTTACTCTCCTGGTCTATATAACTATATCTCACGAAAGCATGGTAGTCCTTGTTCCAGTAATTGTACATACTGTATATCTGTACAAAACGATCGTGTCCTGAATCATAACGGAAAATTCTGCCTTGTTTTCCTGTGACCAGCAGTGTACCTGTTTTATCTAAATAAGTCCAGTTTATATTCAATAACGGGTCTAGCTCCCTGTCGCCTTCTTTTAATTTATAATGTTTTATTTCTTTTCCGTTATATCGGTCTATTCCCACATGGGTGAGGAACCACATGTATCCACGCGCGTCTTTTTGAATTCTGTATATTTTCTGATTACTTAGTCCTTCTTCTATACCAATATATTTATAAGTCTGCGATGAGACGGCTAATGACAATAGCAAAAAAATGAGACTTGCGATAGTAGCTTTCATAAAACTCTTTATTCTAAATCTTTTCCTTTTCAAAAAACAGTAACAAATTTAAGATAAAAAAATCATAGGACTAGTAATTTGATATGATCTAAATTTCGGTAAAATTATCCCTTTGTTCGCCTATAGCATCACTTGTTTAGATGTAGAAAATGCAAATGGAAGAATGTTTGTAACATTACTGTCAGATGATTATGTTTTCTTAACAAAACTTCGTGCAGCATTATGGTATAGCCTGCATTTCTTTCAATAGAAAAGACTTATAAACTAGAATAATTAACTAATAAAGAAAAGCACAATGAAAAAGTTTTTTGGTTTTAATAAATTGCTTGCGTCTGTAGCGGTACTTGCTTCTGTGATGATCTTTCAATCCTGTTTGGATGATGATGATAATGATTATTACAGATACGCGTGGCCCAATGCATTGGTTACTGTGAAACCGGTGGCCGACAATTCATTTTTTATGCAGTTGGATGACAGTACGACACTGTTGCCTGTCAATATGAAAAATTCTCCTTATGGTGAGAAGGAAGTAAGGGCTCTTGTAAATTTCGATCCGGTGAATGAGTCAAGCGGAGAGTATGACAAGGCTGTACATATCAACTGGATAGACAGTATCTTGACAAAACCGATTGCCGGTGATTTAGGAGATAAGAATGATGAAGTGTATGGTACTGACCCTGTAGATATGATTAACGATTGGGTGACAATTGCCGAGGACGGTTATTTGACTTTGCGTTTCAGAACCATGTGGGGGGATCGCAGTCAAGCTCATTTTGTCAATTTGCTGATGAGTAAAGATGCTGAAAATCCTTATGAGGTAGAATTCCGCCATAATGCCTTTGGTGATGTATACGGTGAACCTGCCGACGGACTGGTGGCATTTAATTTGGATTCCTTGCCTGACACTGAAGGAAAAACAGTGAAGCTGAAATTAAAATGGAAATCATTTAACGGAGAGAAAACAGCGGAATTTGATTATTGTACCCGTAAGTCAACTCCTGCAAACAATGCAGCCATTACAGCCGGACGAAGTGTCTTGAGATTAAAATAAGGTTTTATAACTGAGGTGCAATTTCAATCCCTCCTGTTCTATGTGGTATAGAGCCGGAGGGATATTTATTTTGCTCTATTCGCTCATCCATATCCCTAGCATTACTCCGAGGATACCCAATACCACACTGCTAATGATGTATGTGAAAAAAGAGGGGTAGAGTCCTGATTTCAGTAATTGCAAACTTTCGTTGCTGAAAGTGGAGAAAGTGGTGAAGCCACCACAAAGTCCGATAGTGAGCATCAGTCTTATATCATTGTTGATATGAATGCGTGAGGTGAGGGTATAAAATACCCCGATAAGTATGCAACCCAAAATATTGACTGCGAAAGTACCCCACGGAAAATTCGTTGCTCCCTGGCGATAAATACTTATGGTAAGCAGGTAGCGAAGTACACTTCCTGTACCTCCTCCCAAGAAGATGAGTAATAGTGATTTCATAAATGCTACATTTTGATGCAAAAATAGCAATGATTATTCATTCAGAGCCAAACTTTTTAATTAATTCTGGAATAAATTTCTTATCGCCTTATCACAAAGGCTTTGGGTGGAATACCCGATTTTGAGGTAACGAGTTGGCAACCGTGCTTATTGCTGCATTCTGCTTTGTATTACTTTCAAGTAACTTGTTTGCAAAGGTACGAAAAATCTCGATATAATTTTTTATATCGAGATTTTTTATGAAGTTACTATACCATTAAAGGAATAGTCTCGGTAATGGCATATTCAATTTGAAATGTATTAGCGTTATTACCAATTATCCACAGGAAGCATATATCCATATGGAAATACGGAATGCGTTCCTGTTCCTGTAGTGACTTGGTTATATCCATTGATCGCATGGATATTAACATCGACCGTGTTGTTTACATTAACACTGCCAGATACATTAGCGTCAACTGCATTCGTTATATTTGCATCAATTTCATTAATGACCCGAACTCGATGTGTAATAGGAATTATGCCAGTGTTTTGTAAAACCAATATCCAAACTCCTATTGCTATTAAACTTAGAATTAATTTAAATGTTTTCATTATAATATCATGATGTTATGTTTATAAATTCAATCAAACTATCTCCACAAAATATTATCATCATCAAAATAACTAGTGGAATTTTGTCTTATTATGGTAGGATATTTGGTGATATCATTTTTATCAAAAAAGACTTTGTACTCCGATATTTCTTCTAATTGCAAACTATTATCTTTAAACAAACACGGGGAGAAAGCATAATTAAACCCTTTATATAAATAACGAATACTAGGATAAATAATGCCTTTTGCTTTAGTTTTTTTGAGTAACTGATTAGAATATCGTGCTGTTATATAGTAATCCTTCTCACTTGAAATCTCTTTTGCAAATTGTTCTGCCATAAACTTTGTTTTTAAATACCATGTTCTATACTTCTTTTTGGGTAATGTCGTCAATTGTTTTAATCTACACTTCGCATAGTATAAGTTTAAATCAGTTCCCGCATTTTGAGCTAATGAACTACTATTTATTATTTGAACTGCTATTTTCTTTTGAATTTTCCATTTCGATACAGTCAATTCAAAAATGCGTTTACTTGTCGTGCTCAACGTGTCGTGACAGGCTTCTATTAACGCAATATCGTAATCACAAGCATAATATGCGACTGCTTGTCCTTTGAGATTAGCCCTAGAAATAGATTTTGGATTTGGATTAAATGCAATTCTACTAATTGTTTCATAATGGGTATTGGGCTTGTTTATTACAGCCCTATAGACATAATTACTTGAAGTAGGTTCCAAATCAAATATCTCAAATGGAATCCGATTAAGCACTCCTATTTGATTAAAATACCCTCTCCTATATTTAGAAAAGTCCAAACGGCTTAATCGCTTTAAAACCTTGCTTAAATATTTGTTACTTTTCTTCATGTTATCTGATTATCGTCAAAGTTGAATTATTATAATCTATTTGTATTTTACCTAATTTACTTAATGCACTCTGTCCTAATAAGAGTGGTGCATTATCATTGTTTATAATTGAAGCTTCAATATTATATAGCACTAATCCACTAATTTCTATTTTTTTTAATTTGATAGTTGTTCCTATTGAAATGTCTCCATCGGCTGTTTGATATGATGTTTGTCCTATAATGTCATTAGTGGACAAATATCCGTTCTTTAACATAAAAACAGCTTCTTTTCTTGATAGTGTAACAGATGAAGCTCCTGTATCAAAAATAAAATTAAGAGGAAGTCCGTTTACTTTACAAGCTATAAGATATGTATTGCCTACCATTTTCTTCATTGGAATAACTTTGCGTCCTTTGCCATTATTAAAGTTCCCTGAGTTGATAGATAACTTTGCAGCCCCTACATAGTTTTTATATATCAACTCTACTTTGAAAAAATGCTGTTTGTGTTCAATATTAGAAGATGCCTTTATAGGAATATTTATGTCTACTTCTGTATGAGACGGAATTTCGCTTACATTTGTGACCTGGTCATAATATAGGTTATCAGATTTAGTACCAATTTCTGTTAAGAGCAGCCTAACTCCATATGCATCATTTGCTGAATTGTTTTTTATACGCACTTTTATGCAACCAGTTTCATCTTTATCAAGTTGGTTATTTGAATTAGGTTCAGTAAAACTTACCGTTATTAAATCTATTTCAGCATTATCTAATGGGTGTATTGGAGTAGGAGCTATTTTCTGTTTTTTTGTTGCTGTTTGAATAGATAAAAAGCCATTGATTAAACGATCTGTTAATGTTGCATTACCTGTTTCTAATCGCCAATACGATAGCATTTCTTTTTTTTGAGAGCCATATTTCTTTCCGTCTTTCTCGTAAGAGTTTTCTACATAATCTATTCCTGCTTGTGAATAAATAGATAATTTACGTGCATCAAACATATCTCGGTCTATTCGACATTTTTGAATATCTAAAGTTATAGAACATTTTCTTAATACAATTCCAGGTTGAAGTTCGTAAGTAATTTCCAGTTTAGTTCCATTTGTAGTTATTCTAAGGTTTTTTGCTGGTGTAAAAGAATCCCCATAATTCACAGCTCGAAAACTTGAATATGAACTAAACAAAGAATTTATTTCATTTATATTTGTTTGAGTCTGAGCCTTCACAACTAAGGTACAGAAACAAAGTGTAATAAGAAGAATGTTTTTCATGACTTTTCTATTTTATAACTATTATTGTTGGTATGTCGCACTAAAATGATAAAGCGTGAACTGTATGCCACACTCTTTACTTGATGGTCGTAGGAAACCATAGACGCAGATGTAACAATAGCAGCCCACGCTATATGCGTGAGAACCACTATGCTATCCTTGCGTCAAATTGAAAATTTCCTACGTTCTCAAGTACAAGATAAGCATAACGCTTCTTCTTTTTTTTAATGTCTTAGAAAGAGTTACCCCAATCCAACTGCAAAAATAATAAAACTCTGACAAAAAGCAACATACAAAGATTGTATTTATTGGGAAAGAATATGAATAATGTTAAAAGAGGAAAGGACTGGAAGCTTTTATGCCGCTCATATTGTGTCAATGAAAAAAACAAAGCTATCCTGTCCTCTCATTAGGATGCGCTGAAACTCTAATATTTGATTTAGTTGAGTGTTATCCTCAATCCCGATATACTTGTACCCATATTGTGGCGCATACTCCTTGAAGAACCGCACAAGTTCCTGCAATTCCTGTTCCTGTTTTTTGGCAAAGTTGCAACGCACAAGGATGATGCACCAGTCGGGAAAACCGCCCACGCCATTGCTGTACTCCCAAAAACGGATGTAGAGTTTTACGGGCTTGATGTTCACATCCACGCAAAAACCGTTCATTGTCTGTGTCACGTGCAGGCTGTTTCTGTAACCGAACCTCTCACAAATGTAGAGGTCAAAATCCAATAAAAAGTCTTTCTGTACCATTGTAGTTAATCTTTTAAGTTGATAAATAAGTCGTTATAATCTCATGCCACGCTTGCGCTTGGCTTTCTTCTTCTTTCGTAGTATCTCCGCCATTTCTTGGTTGGCTTCTGCATCTGCCACATCAAAAGAAGAGCCTATACCGCTGAATAATCCCAATCCATTACCGACGCTATCTTTGGAACGGTTTTGCGATACAGTCTGTACTGCTTCCTCTCCCGGTTCCCGGATAGCTGCCTGTCTATGATTGAAATCATCCTCAAAGGCATTCCGCCTTAACCGGTAGTCGATGTTCATGTAACTGAACTCCCGACTGACCTTTGAGCCGGAAAAGGATATGCCGCCATACTCGAACTTCACGCCCTGCACCTCTTTTGTTGTCCGGCTCACCTTGAACTTCAATTCAATGTCCCGTTCGGAAAGAGCTTCTTTCAGTTCGTTCCAACTTCGGGCGTGGGGCAGTTCCCCTTTCAATGCCTTGTAAACCTCATGCTTAGCCTTGTCGTATGGACGCAAGCGTTCTTCCTTGATGTTATCCTTACCGTTGGCGAAATGCAGCCTGTATTTGGCGGTAAGCATCTTGCAGACTTTCTCGTTGCGGTAAAAATCGTTCTTGTCGCTGATAGTCTTACCGTCATTGTCCACACGGTTGAAAACGATGTGGCAGTGCGGATGCTCCCTGTCGGTATGTCGGGCTACAATGTACTGCGTATTTTCTATCCCCATCTTCGCCATGTAATCATGGGCTATCTGCAACATGAGTGCATCGTCTGTCTTTAATCTCTCACCGTCTTCGGGTGAGAAGTTGAGCGAGGTATGTCCGACCGTGTTCTTTACCTTGTCATTGAGCAATGTCTGCAACTCAAACTGCTCCGCCATCTGTTCGGGCGTTCCCTCCACGCCAACAGCTTCCAGCAACTTGGATTTGTCCTCTCTCAGCACATAGCATACGCAACCGCTGAAAGATGTTCCTTTCGTCTGCTTACCTATCATCTTTCAGCCTGTTTATGAGTTGGGACACTGCCTTTGCCATGTTCTCGCACTTATCGGCTACGGCAAAGAATCCGTAGGTGTTCGCCTGTCTTGCCAACTGGTTGAGATTGGTACTCTCGCCAATCAACTGCCGGATGACGGCAAGGTGTTCTTTATTGATTCGTTCCCGTACCGTGCCGTTCATGATGAGCGAACGGATGGTTTCGCTTTTACTCTGTCTGCTCCGTCTGCACAATGCACCCAGCCAACCGAGTTCATCGTCTGTCAGACGTAAGGTGATTATGTTGTTTTTCTTCATCTGTTCTATCTGTTTTTTAGTGAATAATCCGATTGATGTAATCTGAAAAGTCCGTGACCATCGGGAGCCGTTCCCCTCATCTTTTTGAGGGGCAAGTGGTCGGGGAATGTAATACGCCGACATTAACTTGCTATCCTAAAAAAGATGTGATTTACGGCTTAGATGCCGAATCCCTTCCTCTTGGGTTTTGGTCGAACTAAAACCTCATTTTTCTTATCCTCCACCGCTTTCCTGCCACATAGGAAATTGTTCAAATCCTTGTACTCGGAATAGTGGATGGAAGCATCCCTAACCCGAAAGGAGAACGTGCGTTGCAATTCCAAACAAGCCTTGTTTCCTGCTTGGTCGTTGTCGAAAAAACAGTGGATGCGCTCATAGTCCGACAACCTGTCCATAGCCTTGCCAAGATTGGAAACAGAGTTGAGAACCATGTAGTCCTGTCCTTGCAAGCCGGAATATTGCGGTTGCTTCTGCTTACGGAGAGTCAGGAATGAAAGATAGTCCATGAAGCCCTCGAACAGATAGCAAGTATCTGCCTGTCGTTCCTGTTGCCGAATGTGCGTGATGTCTTTCGGAGCGACACAGCCTTTAAAGAACGGATTGCGCACCTCATAACCACCTGTCACGTTCTCAAAGCCGATGGCAAAGTAAGGTTTGCCGTTATGGGTGAAGTGAAGTTCTTTACATTCGCTCTTGGCAATATCCGTATCAATACTTCGTTCCTGCAAGTATCGGAGCAGTGCAGGGTGCGCAAGCTCCCTGACTTCCAACTGTTGAAAACTCGGTTCGGACGGTTGCTGACGAAAAGAAAACGATGTGGGGCGAATATGCGGTGCCTGCCCTGCTATTTTGGCAAGCAGCGAGGGTACATAATCGTCCTGATAGAGTTCTTTTGCCAGTGCGAGTATATTGCCGCCTTTGCCGAGTCCAAAATCGAACCATCTGTTCAATTCAGCATTGACCTTGAATGACGGTTCGGATTCTTCCCTGAGAGGAGATTTGTACCAAAGGCTGTTTCCCTGTTGCTTGACGGGTGAATAGCCCAAACTTTGCAGATAGTCTGCCAATCTGATTGCTTTTGCTTCCTGTATGTTCATTGTATAATTTACTACGGATTTAGTGATGAGTGAAAAAACGATGATTTGATGAATGGGTAGCATATGGCTTTGTATTTCAATAGGATAACCATTCAACAATATCTCATCATAATACTCACCAAAAGAGAAATGATGTCTGTCCTTACTTTCTCTTTTCATCAGTAAAATATCTTTGTTGAATAATTGATGAGCGTATATCGCTTTGATATTCAACATATCTATATTACTATTCATCATTTCATCAAAATATTAAGGTATCTCCAGCCGTTCTTTCGTTACCGTATAGAATCTGCCTGTTCTGCGTATCGGTGAATAGTGACAGTCCCGTGTGTAATCGACCTGATAGGTGGTATAGGTAAGGGTGTTGTGTACGGGAGTGAGTTTCCAACAATCCTGCACCACTTTCCTTACCTGATGCTTCTCCGCCTTTACCTGCGTATTTACCAGTAACGGCAGCACATCGTTCAGGCAAAAAGAAAAACTGTCTGTGCCTACACTCTCCATGATGTCAAGTATGAGTTCGGACATTTCTATCTCCAGTCGATTGCGGTTGCTGCGGATGATACGTTGCAGGGCTGCGGTATGCAGCAACTTCGGATTGAACCACATGCGGCTTTCCTTTTCTGTGGATAGCTTACGTTGGGCAAGGAAATGCAGGAAAGCCGGAATTTCATCCTTCAGCTTTTGCAGGAAACCTGTATCATCGTTTTCAAGTCGGTTTATCTTCCGTACCCAATAGCGTGTTTCCCCTGCATCTATGATAACAGGCAGGTGCTCGTTGTTGGAGCACAGTACGAACTTGGCAAAGAACGCTATCTCGTCACGGTCTTTGCCTTTGGCTTCCACCTTGTAGGAAAGTGTGGTGCTTAGGTTCTTCAAACGCTCGCTGTCCTCCCTGCGGCTTAGCAGTACCTCGTCCACCACGATAAGTAACTTTCCTGCCCAGTCGGAATTGAACTGGCTGCGGAAGTCCTCGTTGGTATTGAAGGTTACGTTGCTTTGAAATACCGCTTTCAGAAAGTTCAGGAACGTACTCTTGCCTGTGTTACGCTCTTCCGACACTAACAGCAGGATGGGAAGTTTCTGCACGGGTTGCAAGTAGAGCAGTTGCAGGTAGTCCATACCCAACTCGTATTGTTCCCCGAAGATATGGCGCACTAATGAACAGATATGGGGAAACTCTCCCTGCACGGGTTGATGTTCTATCGGCTCGTACAGGTTCAGGAACTTGTCCACCACGGGCTTGTAGCCTACATGGTCGGGGACGGTGCAGAAGCCATCATATTTCGGAATGCTTGCCATGAATCCCTTGCCATAGTCCTGACGGAGCGTCTCGGCATTCCACGGGATGCGTTTCTTTACGTAGCCACCGTTCAAGCGTGGCTGGTTCACTAACTTGTAGAGGGTTGTACCCACCCGGATAAACTCCTCTCTCTCAATGTTGATTTTTGTCATACGTCATTCGCTTAATCGTTTAATAATTAGACGGCTGCAAAGTTATCGGGTATGACACAAACCATTGATACGCAAAACTAAGCGGAATGACGCAAACAACTCTGATGATGAAGAAAATGCACTTTCCGTTAGTAGATTGGTGGGTAAAAACAAGACAATCCGAAGAATCCTGTTAAACATGGCGGCTCTTCGGATTGGTCTCATACGCATGAATGGCAATGCACCTACATATTATTTCTATTCTTTGGTGTCGTGCGGATTCAATGATTCAGTGACGACAATACTTCATTCACTATCTAATTATGATTGCAGGATTGAAGCTTTTCTGTTGATATTCAGCGAAAAGAAGATACTTGCTTTTTCTTTTCGCAAGTACATTCTCTCCAACAAGGCTTTGCGTACCTGCTGCGCACCATAGGAATTGAAGCGGAAGGCAAGAGCGACAACCATAGGAAAGTTATACACATCAGCATAATATCCGTTCTCCAGCCGGATATACTTCTGCGCTTCGTATTCTTTCAGTACACTGCTTTTGTAAACGGCTCGGATGGCTGCACGGACAGTCGGGGCGATTACCCCTAACAAGTCCGTCAGTTCCATCTCACTCATCCATATCTCACCATCCGGCACAAACACTGCACCGTGTTCATTCATCGTGATAACTGCTCTTTCCATAGTTTTATACCATTGAAACATCATTAAACACTTTATTGAGTTTATTGCCGAACATCGTCAGGTCATTGTCGAGCTTCTGCGTGGTAATCTTTGCATAGATTTGAGTTGTGACAATGTTCGTGTGTCCCAAGACACGGCTTACGCTCTCTATCGGCATCCCTTTGGTCAATGCCAGCGTTCCGAAGGTATGACGGGCACAATGGTAGGAGATTTGCTTCTCTATGCCACATTCTTTGATTACTCTTTTCAACTGTTTGCACATCGTCCAATAGTTGATTTTCCCGAATACCAGTTTGTCTTTGGAAAGGTGCTTGTAGCGTTCTATTATTTGTAAGGGTATATCAAGCAGCTTTACTTGGAAAGGGACATTAGTCTTGTGGCGTTTGCCGATTATCCACTTTTCACCGTTCACCTCCACGATTTCATCCGTTGTCAGTTCTTTCATGTCCACAAAGCTGAGTGCCGTGAAACAGGCGAACACGAACAGGTCACGAACCAATGCAAGTGTGGGGCTTTTAAACTCATGCGACATGATGGTCTTTATCTCGTCCTCCGTCAGATACTCACGTTCCTTTACATTGGGGCTGATATGGAACTGCGCAAACGGATTTCTCGGTATCAATCCGTTGTAATGCGCTCTCATCACCACACCTTTCAGCCACATGCAGTTGAGCCATATCGTGGCGTTCTTCAGGTTGCGTTCCGCTGTGAGGTAGGCTGCAAACTCCTTGATGAAATCGGGGGTAAGCTCCAGCATGGACATATCGTTTCGTTTATAGAACGATTTGATAAAGGCGGCTACATAGTTCCGTGCCCTCATCATCACCTTGTATGTCCCGATGGTGCGGTCTTTACCCACACGTTTCAGAAAGTTGGCGCAATCCTTGTCGAATGCTTTGATAAGTGTTTCATATTCGCTGCCGATACCCTGATAGGCATTACGCACCATCTCTGCCGTTACAAACGCCTCACGGTCGGATATGCGTTGGTAATGCTTGATGATTTGCGCCTTGATGTTGTCCAAGACAAGATTGATTTCCCTTGCTTCTAGTCCCTTGCCTTTCGCCTTGTTCCCTTTCACGTCCCAAAGCGTTTTCGGGATGCTCTGCTTGCAACTGAACTGCGATACAGTCCCGTTGATTGTTACTCGTCCCATAATGGGAACAATTCCGTCTTTCTCCTTGCTGCCGTTCACGTAGAACAGCACCTTGAATGTGCTTCTGCTCATGTCTAACTTTTTTGGTTGCAAAACTAATTATCAACGAGTTAAACCTTGATAAGCAAACCTCAGCAGAGCAGCGCAAACGGTACGGACTATGTTAAATTTTCAATTCTTACGGGTAACGATTTGAAAACCTTCCTGCTTCAATATTCCGCTTTTCATTGCGTTTTCCCATTTTTACCGTTGGCTTCGCCTGTCCTCGCAATTGCTTTATTCATAAGCCATTCAATGCCATTTCTCCCTTTTTATTCGTTTATTCCAGAGATTTTTAGTAATTTTGCACCCTAAACGAAAAATACGCAAAAAGGAATGGGTGGTTTTTTTGGAACAGTCTCAAAGGCTGAATGCGTCACCGACTTATTTTACGGGACGGACTATAATTCACATTTAGGAACAAAAAGAGGTGGTTTGGCTACGTATGCTCAAGGAGAGGGCTTTATGCGCTCTATCCACAATTTGGAGAGCTCTTATTTCCGTACGAAGTTTGAATCTGAACTTCCAAAGTTCAAAGGGAGTTCGGGTATCGGCATTATCAGTGATACGGACCCGCAGCCTATCGTGATAAACTCGCATCTAGGCAAGTTCGCCATCGTCACAGTAGCTAAAATCAATAACATTACGGAATTGGAATGCGACTTGTTGGCGGCTAATATGCACTTTTCTGAAATGAGTCTTGGCAAGACGAACCAGACAGAACTGATAGCATTGCTTATTGTGCAAGGAAAAAATTTTGTAGATGGTATCGAGAATGTTTTTAATAAAATCAAAGGATCATGCTCCATGCTGATATTGACGGAAGATGGTATTATAGCAGCACGTGACAAATGGGGGCGTACTCCGATTGTAATAGGTAAAAAAGAGGGTGCGTATGCTGCGACAAGTGAATCAAGCAGTTTGCCGAATCTGGATTATGAAATAGAGAAATATGTAGGACCGGGCGAAATTATTCGCTTGCGTGCCGATGGAATGGAACAAATGCGCAAGCCGAACGAAGGAATGCAGATTTGTTCTTTTTTGTGGGTATATTATGGATTTCCGGTTTCATGTTATGAAGGAAAAAATGTAGAGGAAGTACGTTTTATGAGTGGTTATAAAATGGGGCAGAAGGACGATTCGGAAGTTGATTGTGCCTGCGGTATTCCTGATTCGGGGGTAGGTATGGCATTGGGGTATGCTGAAGGTAAAGGAATTCCTTATCATCGTGCTATTGCCAAGTACACACCTACCTGGCCTCGTAGTTTCACTCCTGCCAATCAGGAAATGCGTTCACTGGTAGCAAAAATGAAGCTGATACCTAATCGTGCAATGCTGGAAGGTAAGCGCGTGTTGTTTTGTGACGATTCTATAGTGCGTGGGACCCAGCTTCGTGATAATGTGAAAATTTTATTTGATTATGGTGCTAAAGAGGTTCATATGCGCATTGCTTGTCCGCCATTGATTTATGGATGTCCTTTCATTGGTTTCACTTCTTCAAAAAGTGATTTGGAACTGATTACCCGCCGGATGATTAAGGAGATTGAAGGCGATGAAAATAAGAATCTGGAAAAATATGCAACAACAGATTCGCCGGAATATAAGAAGATGGTACAAATGATTGCCGACCGCTTTGGTCTGAGTTCGTTGAAGTTCAATACTTTGGAAACTTTGGTAGAAGCGATAGGATTACCAAAATGTAAGGTATGTACCCATTGTTTTGATGGCTCCAGTTGCTTCTAATAACAAAATAATAAAATATTAATAAAAAAGAGCTGTGATTTGTTTGGCAATTCACGGCTCTTTTTCTATTTTTACAGGCAAGTATGAATATTAAAACAAAAAGAAAAATGACGGTAATAGAACGATTTTTAAAATATGTAAGCTTCGACACTCAGTCTGATGAGAATAGCGGAGTTACCCCTAGTACGCCGAAGCAGATGGTGTTTGCGCAATATTTAAAATCAGAATTGGAACAATTGGGCTTTCAGGAAATTTCTTTGGATGAGAATGGTTATCTGTTTGCTACATGGCCGGCCAATACGGATAAACCGGTTCCTGCCATCGGATTTATTGCACACATGGATACCAGTCCCGATATGACGGGTGCAGGAGTCACCCCACGCATTGTCTATGGTTATGATGGGACAGATATTGTATTGTGTGAAGAAGACAACGTTATACTTTCTCCCAAGCAATTTCCCGAATTGTTGGATCATAAAGGGGAGGATCTTATTGTAACTAACGGCAAGACATTGTTGGGAGCTGATGATAAGGCGGGCATTGCTGAAATTATCTCAGCTATGGTATATCTGAAAGAACATCCTGAAATCAAGCATGGAAAAATTCGTGTGGGATTTAATCCTGATGAAGAAATAGGCTTGGGTGCACATAAATTTGATGTGGAGAGATTCGGATGCGAGTGGGCATATACGATGGATGGTGGTGAAGTAGGGGAGTTGGAGTTTGAAAACTTTAATGCCGCTTCTGCAAAAGTGATTATTAAAGGACGTAATGTACATCCGGGATACGCTAAGGATAAAATGATCAACTCTTTGCGTGTAGCTAATGAGTTTGTGGCTTTACTGCCTACGGACGAAGTGCCTGAGTGTACTGATGGTTATCAGGGATTCTATCATTTGATTGGCATGACGGGTGAAGTAGAGCAGACTACTATCTCTTATATAATCCGTGATCATGACCGTGCCAAGTTTGAGGCATGCAAGGAAAATATGAAAAAATGGGCGGAAATCATCAATAAGAAATATGGAGAAGGTACCGTTACCTTGGAACTGAAAGATCAGTATTACAATATGCGTGAGAAAATTGAGCCGGTGATGCATATCATTGATGTCGCTTTCAAGGCTATGGAAGAGGCGGGCGTGACACCTAAGGTGAAGGCTATCCGCGGCGGAACGGATGGCGCACAACTTTCATTCAAAGGATTGCCTTGTCCCAATATTTTTGCCGGTGGCTTGAATTTTCATGGCAGATATGAATTCGTGCCAATCCAGTCTATTGAGAAAGCTATGAAAGTAGTGGTGAAAATTGCTGAGTTGGTGGCAAGATAAGTAATTTATTAACCTTAAAATAGTAAAGTAATAACATGAAAACAACTCCGTTTACCGAAACACACATTGCCTTGGGGGCGAAAATGCACGAATTTGCAGGTTATAATATGCCTATTGAATATTCGGGAATTATTGATGAACACCTTACAGTATGTAATGCCGTAGGTGTTTTTGACGTATCCCATATGGGTGAATTTTGGGTAAAAGGTCCTAATGCGTTGGAGTTTTTGCAGCAAGTGACTTCAAACAATGTAGCAACTTTGCCTGTCGGTAAAGCGCAATATACTTGTTTCCCTAATGAGGAGGGAGGTATTGTTGATGACCTGTTGGTATATCACTATGAATCCGAAAAATACTTGTTGGTGGTAAATGCAGCCAATATTGAGAAAGACTGGAACTGGTGTGTCAGTCATAACACAGTGAGTGCGGAATTGGAAAATGCATCCGACCATATGGCACAGCTTGCTATTCAGGGACCGAAGGCTATGGAAGTTTTGCAAAAACTGACTCCGGTCGACTTGTCCGAAATTCCTTATTATGCTTTTACCACAGGTGAGTTCGCCGGTCAGAAAGATGTGATTATTTCGAATACCGGTTATACCGGTGCAGGTGGTTTCGAGCTTTATTTTTATCCCGAAGCCGGTCAGGCTATCTGGAAAGCAATTTTTGAAGCAGGTGCTCCTGAAGGGATTAAACCTATCGGACTAGGGGCTCGTGATACATTACGTTTGGAAATGGGCTTTTGCCTGTATGGTAATGATTTGAGTGATACCACTTCTCCGTTGGAAGCAGGATTGGGCTGGATTACTAAGTTTGTTGAAGGAAAGAATTTCATTTCACGCGCTTTACTTGAAAAGCAGAAAGCCGAAGGATTGAAACGCAAGCTGATTGCTTTTGAAATGGTAGACCGTGGTATTCCCCGTCATGGTTATGAACTGGTAAATGCTGATGGAGAGAAAATAGGTGAAGTAACTAGTGGTACCATGTCTCCAATGCGTAAGATTGGTATTGGTATGGGATATGTTCAGACCGCTTACACAGCATTAGGTACTGAAATATTTATTGATGTGCGCGGACGCAAACTGAAAGCTGTAATAGTAAAGGCCCCGTTCAGAAAATAAATCGAAAGCCGGAAAAGAGAACGCTGATAACAAATATAACGCGAATATTCAGATTTTTTGAATATTCGCGTTTTTCTTTATATGGCTGATATACATTTGTTGTTAGTTCCTTTCCATAAAAACAGCTTTTGATGCAAAATTAATAATAGGATGAAGAATATGATAAATAGATAATTCTTAATTTTGCAATCAAAAATTTATTAGCTATGTCTGAATTGGCTCCATTGATAAGTGATTTGGCTTTGATTCTGATCTGCGCCGGTGTCATGACGCTCGTCTTTAAACGGTTAAAGCAACCTCTTGTTCTCGGCTATATCGTAGCCGGCTTTTTGGCAAGTCCCCATGTTCCTCTTACTCCGTCGGTCATTGATGTGGCCAATATCCATACATGGTCGGAGATTGGTGTGATATTTTTGTTGTTCGCTCTGGGATTGGAATTTAGTTTCAAGAAATTGGTGAAAGTAGGAGGGACAGCGGTCATTGCGGCGTGTACCATTATATTTTGTATGATATTGGTTGGAATTTTTGTGGGGTGGTCTTTCGGGTGGCAACGCATGGACTGTCTGTATTTGGGAGGTATGTTGGCCATGTCCTCTACGACTATTATTTACAAAGCTTTTGATGATTTGGGGTTGAGGCAGCAACGGTTTGCCGGTTTGGTTCTTAGTATTTTGATATTGGAAGATATATTGGCTATTGTTTTGATGGTTATGTTGAGTACAATGGCAGTGAGTCAGAATTTCGAGGGTAGTGAAATGGTCTATAGCATTGCTAAATTATTATTCTTCCTTATATTATGGTTTGTGGTAGGTATTTATATCATTCCTACATTTTTGAAGCGTTCCCGCAAGTGGATGGCAAATGAAACATTGCTGATTGTTTCGCTGGCATTGTGCTTCGGTATGGTAGTTGTAGCGGCCAAGGTTGGATTTTCGGCTGCGTTTGGAGCTTTTATAATGGGGTCTATTTTGGCAGAAACGGTGGAGGCCGAAAATATAGAGAAGCTTGTGGCCCCTGTAAAAGATTTGTTTGGAGCCATTTTCTTTGTATCTGTGGGAATGATGGTAGACCCTGCCATGATTGTAGAATATATATGGCCCATTGTGATTATTACATTGGCCATTCTGCTTGGGCAGGTTATTTTTGGTACAGGTGGCGTGATTTTGTCGGGACAGCCGTTGAAAGTTGCCATGCAATGTGGTTTCAGTCTGACCCAGATTGGTGAATTTGCATTCATTATCGCTTCATTGGGGGTAAGTCTGAAAGTAACCAGTGATTTCTTGTATCCTATTGTGGTGGCTGTTTCGGTCATTACCACATTTCTGACCCCGTATATGATACGTTTGGCGATACCTGCTTATCATATAGTAGAGAAACGTCTGCCCGGCAAATGGAGAAAAATGCTTGAGCGTTATTCGTCGGGATCGCAAACGGTGAATCATGAAAACAATTGGAAGAAATTGTTGGTTGCCATAGCTAGGATTGTAGCTGTTTATTCCGTATTGTGTATAGCTATGATTACACTTTCATTCCATTTTATTATTCCATTGTTCCGGGCTAGTCTGCCTGTCTTTTGGGCAAATCTGGCAGGAGCTGTTTTTACTATCGTTTGCATCGCACCTTTCTTGCGTGCCATTATTATGAAGAAAAACCACTCTGTAGAGTTTCAGGCGTTATGGCAGGATAATCGTTTCAACCGGGCACCCTTGATTTCTACCATTTTACTCCGTATAATGATAGCTGTCATGTTTGTGATGTTTGTGATAGAGAAACTTTTTCAGGCTTCCACGACTTTGCTGATCGGTATAGCTGTTGTTTTGGTAGGTATGATGATGTTCTCGCGATGGCTAAAGAAACAATCTATATTCATGGAGCGTACTTTTATTCAGAATTTGCGTTTCAGAGATGTGCATGCTGAATTTACAGGCCAGAAACGTCCTGAGTATGAAGGACATTTGTTGTCCCGCGACTTACATCTTTCGGATTTTGAGATACCTGCGGATTCCTTATGGGCGGGACATACATTAAGAGAATTGAATTTAGGGCATAAATACGGAGTGCATGTGGCATCTATCATTCGTGGAATGCATCGTATTAATATTCCTGGGGCAAATGTACGTCTGTTTCCCGGTGACACCATACAGGTAATCGGTACGGATGAGCAGTTGGGCGAGTTTGCCCGTCAAGCAGAAAGAGTATCAGCCGCCGCCGAAGAGGAAGATTTGGAAAGGCGTGAAATGAGTCTGAAACAGTTCATTATAGATCGTAACTCATTTTTCTTGGGTAAGAATATCAGAGAAAGTGGTATCCGGGATGAGTACAAATGTCTGGTAGTAGGCGTCGAAAAAGAAGATAGTACGCTGATGACCCCTGATATCAATGTACCTTTTACGGAAGGAGATGTGGTATGGGTGGTAGGCGAACGGGATGATGTGTACCGTTTGTTGGGTAAGAAAGAAAAAGAGGAAGAATAATTAATTTTAATAAATAAGAAAACCATGAAAAGTGATCCTAAAGATTGTCTGTATTGTCAGAACAATGAGACATTGCACAATTTAATGATTGAAATAGCGCCACTGAGTGTTTCACGTGTATTCCTTTTTAAGGAACAAACCTATCGCGGACGTTGCCTTGTTGCTTATAAAGATCATGTAAACGACTTGTTTGAACTGAGTGATGAAGAACGTAACGCATTTATGGCAGATGTTACCCGTGTGACCCGTGCCATGGACAAGGCTTTCCATCCTGAAAAAATAAATTACGGAGCGTATAGTGACAAACTTTCTCACTTGCATTTTCATTTGGTCCCCAAGTATGTGGATGGACCTGATTATGGAGGTGTATTTCAGATGAATCCGGGAAAAGTTTATCTGGCTGATGCGGAATATCAAGAAATGATTGAAGCTATAAAAAAAAATCTGTAGTAGCGATTAGTGGTTAGTGATTAGTGCCTGCGGTGTATGCATCCGCTATTAACCACTAATCACTAACTATTAACTAATCACTCTTTTTCTTCGAAATCAAATTCAAAGTCGAAGTCATCGTCACCGAAATATTCAGGAGTAATGAACTCTTCCATACTGCGACGGTCCTTTTTAGTGGGACGTCCTGTTCCGCGGGCGCGATCAACAAAACCGCTGATTTTGCTCATTTCCAGCAATTCATATTGTTCCGGAGTCGTTACATTCTCCAGTATTTCAGGAACCAATTTGGCACCTATACGTTTTTCTATTGCCTGTAAAACTTTAAATGAGTACGTGACAGGTGGTTTCTTTACCTGTATCACTTCTCCCGGTTTTATCATTCTCGATGGCTTCACCTGAGTGCCGTTGATAGAAACCCGTCCTTTCTTGCATGCTTCGGCAGCGATAGTGCGGGTCTTGAATATACGTGAGGCCCATAGCCATTTATCAATTCTTGCTTCAGCCATTACTTTTTATTGTATTGGTTCATTGTTATACTGATGCCTGCCAGGCAAAAACTCTTAATTATGTCGCAAGCCGTTGCTACACGTTCGTCCATGGTCTTCAAATCTTTATCAGTGAAGTGACCTAATACAAAATCTATTTGCCCGCCACGGGGAAAATCGTTGCCGATACCAAAGCGCAGACGGGCATAATCTTGTGTGCCCAGCGTAGCAGCTATATGTTTCAAACCATTGTGTCCGGCATCGCTGCCTTTTCCTTTCAGACGTAATGTACCGAAAGGAAGGGCGAGGTCGTCCACCACTACCAACACATTTTCCAACGGAATGTTTTCTTTTTGCATCCAGTAGCGCACTGCATTTCCACTCAAGTTCATGTAAGTAGACGGTTTCAGCAGGATAAGCTGGCGTCCTTTGAGCGAGAGGGTGGCAGTGGCTCCGTAACGTCCGTCAGTAAAAACAAGATTGGACGCCTTTGCAAGGGCGTCCAATACTGTGAATCCTATGTTGTGACGGGTATTTCGGTATTCTTCACCTATATTACCCAGTCCTGTAATCAAATATTTCATTGATAAGAGGATTAAAGGGTTACTGATTATTTACCGGCAGTTGCAGCAGCACCACGAGCGGCACGAGTTAATTTAACTGCGCAAACAACGGCTTCTTTAGCGTTAATCAATTCCAAACCTTCATAGCTTAATTCGCCCACTTTGATAGTCTTGCCCAGACCCAAAGAAGTTACATCAACAACCAGGCGTTCAGGAATTACATTGTATAAAGCTTTCACTTTCAGTTTACGCAACTGTAATGCCAATTTACCACCGGCACGTACACCTTCTGCCAAACCTTCCAACTGAACAGGAACTTCCATAACAATAGGTTTGGCTTCATCAATCTGATAGAAGTCAACGTGAAGGATTGCATCCGTTACAGGATGGAACTGGATATCTTTCAAAATAGCGTTTACTATTTTACCATCAATGTTCAAGTCTACAACATAGATGTGCGGTGTGTATACCAAGTTACGGAGTCCTTCGGTGGGAACGGAGAAGTGAGTAGCTACGGGCAAGCCGTTTTCGTCTTTCTGCACTCCATACAATACACAAGGAACACCATTGTTCTTACGCAATTCGTGAGTTGCTTTCTTTCCTACGTCTGTTCTGACAGTACCTTTAATTTCAATTGATTTCATTGTTTTTAAATTTTTTGTGTTACTCTAAATTAAGTTGATCTTATTGCTTAATTCGCCATCACACGATGTGGTATATCACACGATGAGCTTGAAAAAGCGGTGCAAAATTACTGCTTATTTCCGACTTGACAAAAAGAAAGCACAATTTTTTTTATCATTGTGCTTTCTTTATCAGTTGGAATCAGAAATCGATATCTATTTTAATTTCATTCGGACTAAGCGGTTTGTGCGCATCTTCGGTTGTTTCCTGTTCTTCATTTTCAGTGTGATGAGGTTCAATAGGACCTTGCTCTTCGGCAATAAACTGTATAGCCTGTTGTAAACCGTTCATGAACTTCTCAAAATCTTCTTTATATAGAAAAATCTTATGTTTTTCGAAGCTTACTTGCGAGTCATCACCTTCTCCCGAAACAATTTTCTTGCTTTCAGTAATAGCCAAAAACATTTCATCTTTTCGATTTTTCTTCACATCTAAATAATAAATACGTTTGCCGGCTTTAATTGCTTTTGAAAAAACAATTTCTTTGTCACCATCCACTACACTTTTCTTTTTATAATCTTCCATAACTTAAGTATCTTTATAAATCGGCTTCAAAATTGGACATTTTTTTTAAATGGGCAAAAAATTTGCGGATAAACTTCGATGAAAAAAGCGATTTAGATAGCTCTATGTAAATTTTACATTAAAAAATGTAATTATGTTATGTAAAATCAATGAAAATACCTACTTTTGCAACTCCTTAATAATTTTATGTGAATTATGATAAATAGAGTTCTTATTCGTCTTAAGATAGTTCAGATAGTCTATGCTTATTATCAGAACGGAGGCAAAAACTTGGATACAGCGGAAAAAGAGTTATTTTTCAGCCTTTCTAAAGCGTATGACTTATACAACTATCTGCTGCTTTTAATGGTAGAGGTAACTAAACAGGCTAACAAACGACTGAATGCTGCGAAAAACAAACTGGTTCCTACTAAGGAAGAATTGTTTCCCAACACTAAATTTGTAGAAAACCGCTTTATTGCACAGTTGGAGGTAAACAAACAACTGCTGGAGTTTTCGAACAATCAGAAGAAAACTTGGGAGAATGAAGCTGATTTCGTAAAGACTTTATGTGATAAAATCTTAGAAAGCGATATATATAAGGAATATATGGCCAGTGAGACTTCTTCGTATGAGGAAGACCGTGAATTGTGGCGCAAGCTATATAAAAATATTATTTTTAATAATATTGAATTGGATCAGGTTTTGGAGGACCAAAGTTTGTATTGGAATGATGATAAGGAAATAGTGGATACCTTTGTGTTGAAGACCATCAAGCGTTTCGATGAGAAGAATGGTGCAAAACAGGAATTGTTGCCGGAATTTAAAGATGAGGAGGATCAAGACTTCGCACGCCGTTTGTTCCGTCGTACTATCTTGAATGCCGATTATTATCGTCATCTGATTAGCGAAAATACAAAGAACTGGGATTTAGACCGTGTGGCTTTCATGGATGTGGTCATTATGCAGATCGCTTTGGCTGAAATTCTGAGTTTTCCCAATATTCCGGTCAGCGTATCACTGAATGAGTACGTAGAAATAGCCAAACTGTACAGCACCCCGAAAAGCGGTGGCTTTATTAACGGAACTTTGGACGGAATCGTTAATTCATTGAAAAAAGAGAATAAGCTAACAAAAAATTAATATCTTTGTTTGTTATTGAAGAATAACAGCATTATAAACTAAAAAACATAGAAAGTATGAACTTATTATTTGTATTTCTGCAGGCAGGGGGTGGAGGAGATTACTCTTTCCTGATTATGATGGTAGCCATTTTCGCTATTATGTATTTCTTCATGATTCGTCCTCAGAATAAAAAACAGAAAGAGATTGCTAATTTCCGCAAGAATCTGGAAGTGGGTCAAGAAGTGATTACTGCAGGTGGTATATACGGAAAGATAAAAGAAATAGAAGATAATACAGTTGTTTTGGAAATTGCATCAGGCGTTAAGATTAAAATTGATAGAAATTCTATCTTCGCTAATGCTGCATCCAACCAACAACAGGCAAAGTAAATGACATGATAACATGTTCGACAAAAGGAACATACGTATTTACTATTTAAAGACTTTAGAGAGAATCAGAAGCTTCCTGCTTAGCCGTAATAGCAGGGAGTTCCTGATTTTCTTGTTTTTTGTATTTGTATCTTTCTGCTTTTGGTTGCTTCAGGTGTTAAATGATGACTATGAAACGGAATTTTCCATTCCGTTACGGTTGAAGAATGTACCTAGTGATGTGGTGTTGACCTCCGAACTTCCTGATGAACTGCGTATTGGCGTGAAAGACAGGGGGACTGTATTGGCTAACTATATGCTGGGGCAGACATTTTATCCCATTGTTGTGGACTTCAAGGACTATGAGGATAAAGGGAGCCGTGTCCGGATTCCGGTTTCAGCTTTAATGAAAAAGATTTCGGTCCAGTTGAATCAGACAACCAAATTGCTGACCATACGGCCGGATACTGTGGAGTTTATTTATACGAAAGGGAAGGCAAAGAAGGTGCCCGTGAAGTTACAAGGCAAGGTGGCTTTAGACCGCCAGTATTATATCTCGGATATCATTTACTCGCCGGATTCAGTGATGGTTTATGCTCCTCAGGAGATTTTGGATACCATCACGGCTGCTTATACACAGGCATTGAATTTTGAAGATGTGGCAGATACCATTCGTCGTAGGGTGAATCTGGCCGATGTACGCGGAGCGAAATTTATTCCCTCTTTTGATGATGTGACTTTATTGGTAGATATCTACGCTGAGAAAAGTGTGGAGGTGCCTATACGTGGCATCAATTTTCCGCCCGACAAGGTACTTCGTACTTTTCCTTCCAAGGTTCAGGTGACTTTTCAGGTAGGTCTGAGTCATTTCAAGTCCATCACTTCCGAGGATTTCTTTATCGGGGTGACTTATGAGTCTTTGTTGAACAATAAGGGGGAGAAGTGTCCGGTCAATCTCAAATCCATCCCCCGATATGTGAACCATGTTCGTTTGAATCCCAAAGAGGTGGATTATTTGATAGAACAACGAATTAAATTCAATGATTAAGATAGCGGTTACCGGTGGCATCGGCAGTGGAAAATCATACATTTCCCATTTGTTGGAGAATATGCATATCCCTGTGTATAATGCGGATAATGAAGCGAAACGTCTCACTGCTTCTGATGCCGGAATTCGTGGGGAACTGATCGCTTTGTTAGGTGAGGATGTTTATAAGGATGGTCTGTTAAACAAGCCGTTGTTGGCTTCCTATCTGTTTTCCGATCCGGCGCATGTGCTCCAAATCAATTCCATTATCCATCCCCGGGTACGGAAAGATTTTACCGTATGGGTGGAACGTCAGGAAAAGTGTGAGATAGTGGGTATGGAATCGGCTATTTTGTATGAGGCTGGTTTTCAGGATACGGTAGATGCGGTAATAATGGTCTATGCACCTGTAGAATTGCGTATACAGCGTGCCATGTATCGTGACGGAGCCAGCGAGGAACAAGTCCGGGCACGTATTGCTGCCCAGATGGATGATGAAGAAAAGCGTCGGCGGGCCGATTTCACGGTGGTGAATGACGGGGTGCAATTGCTCATACCCCAGTTGAACAGAATAGTAGAACAATTAAAAACCGAAAAATTCATACTATAAATTTGGGAGTTTCATTGGTGAATTGTACTTTTGCTTCCTCAAACCATAAATATAAAATAGAATAGTATGTTAAAGACCATTTTATCAATCGCGGGCAAACCGGGATTATATAAATTGATTTCTCAAGGAAAGAACATGTTGATTGTAGAAACAGTTGACGCAGCTAAGAAAAGAGTTCCTGCTTATGCTCATGACAAAGTTATCTCATTGGCGGATATTGCTATGTACACAGATGCGGAAGAAGTGCCTTTGAGCGAAGTGCTGGAAGCGGTAAAGAAGAAAGAGAATGGAGCGGTTGCTTCTATCAATTATAAAAAAGCATCAGCCGATGAGTTGCATGCTTATTTTGCAGAAATTTTGCCAAATTATGATCGTGACCGTGTTCATAACGGGGATATCAAGAAACTGATTTCATGGTACAATATTTTGGTAAACAATGGTATTACTGAATTTGTAGAAGCTCCGGCAGAATCTGCCGACAAAGTGGAAGAAGCTGCTGCTGAATAATTGAAATAAAGCGAAGGGGAAAAGCCCGTCAAGCAGTTTACAATCTGCTTGACGGGCTTTTTGTTCATCGGCATTATTGGTAAAAGAAGTAGGATATCTTACTTCTTTCAGTGGAATATGATCATAGATCGTGCTCTATAAAGGATACCCTGAAAAATCCTTCAAATCCTTCAGACTTCCCGCAAACGCCTTGTTCGTGGGCATTTCGGCTGAAGGATTGGGTTCGGGAATGCTTCAGTCGGGGATTGGAATCCTTCAGCCGAATCGGTGTTTCTCTGATTCTCAGGGAATCGTTTTTCCTGAAGGATATTTTTCGGCTGAAACATTTCGCGATGTATATCTTTCAGCCGGAATGTCGGCGGGCAGGGTGTTTGCGGAGTAGCTGAAAGATCTGAAGGAAAAATAAGGAGTTTCGGCATGTAGATGCCATTATGGAAAAAACAACAGGTCAAATTTTAAAAAGCTCTTGTTCTTTCAATGAAAACGTCTTGTTCTTTTTTTTAAAGACCTTGTTCTTTTCAGAAAAGAACAGGACGTTTGAGAGGTTAGTAATGTGCATGCCGGAAAGTTAGTAACGTGTGGGGTGACACGTTACTAATGCGTGGGCTGTAAGATTAGTAATGTTGCAGGTGGAAGATTGTATATCTTACAAGTGATGAGCCCCCCTTTACTCAGGAAAGATAAGATCTTATCTTTCCTGGCTGTTTGTAACATTCTAGTTGCGGAATTTTAATCCGTCACCAGCTGTTTCTACGATAATCGGTTTGCTTCGGTCTACTTCCTGTGACAATAGTTTTTTGGACAAATCATTCAGCAAATAGCGCTGGATGGCACGTTTCACAGGACGGGCGCCGAATTCGGGATCATAGCCTGTGCTGGCAATGAAACGGACGGCCTCATCGGTCATTTCCAAAGTAATGCCGTTGCCGGCCAGCATATTCTTGATACCGTTGATTTGTAACATCACAATCTGTTCTATCTCTTCTCTGTTCAAAGGCAAGAACATAATTGTTTCATCTATACGGTTCAGAAACTCCGGTCGTATCGTTTTTTTCAACATGGACATTACCTCTTTCTTCGTCTCTTCAATCACCACTTCGCGATTCTCGTCATTAATCTTTTCGAACTGGCTTTGAATGTATGCGCTGCCCAGGTTGGAAGTCATGATGATAATCGTATTCTTGAAGTTTACCGTACGTCCCTTGTTGTCAGTCAGACGTCCGTCGTCCAAAACTTGCAGCAGAATATTGAACACATCGGGATGTGCTTTTTCTATTTCATCAAATAATACCACAGAGTATGGTTTGCGTCGGACGGCTTCTGTCAACTGACCGCCTTCATCGTAACCTACGTATCCGGGAGGCGCTCCGATCAGGCGAGATACAGAGTGTTTCTCCTGGTATTCGCTCATGTCGATACGCGTCATCAGACTCTCGTCATCAAACAGGTAGTCGGCCAATGCTTTGGCAAGTTCTGTCTTACCTACACCGGTAGTACCCAGGAAGATGAATGAACCTATCGGACGTTTCGGATCCTGTAATCCGGCACGGCTACGGCGTACGGCATCGGATACGGCTGCTATGGCTTCATCCTGACCTACCACACGCAAATGTAATTCTTGCTCCAGATGAAGCAATTTGTCACGTTCGCTTTGCAGCATCTTGTTAACAGGTATCCCTGTCCACCGTGAAACAACATCGGCAATGTCCTCAGCGGTAACTTCTTCCTTTATCATGGCACTGTCACCCTGCTTGTGTTTCAGGTCTTCTTGGATATCCTTAATCTCGTTCTCTAAAGCCTGTAATTTTCCATAACGGATTTCGGCCACTTTACCGTAATCTCCCTCACGTTCCGCTTTCTCGGCTTCAAATTTCAATTGTTCTATTTCCTGCTTGTTTTGCTGAATCTTGTTGACCAGTTCCTTTTCATTCTGCCATTTGGCTTTGTAAGAGGTTTCCTGTTCTTTCAGTTCGGCAATCTCTTTATTCAGCTGTTGTAATTTGGACTCGTCTTTTTCACGTTTGATGGCCTCACGTTCAATTTCCAGTTGTTTCAGGTGACGTGAGATTTCATCTAGTTCTTCAGGCACAGAGTCACGTTCCATACGCAATTTGGCAGCAGCTTCATCCATCAGATCAATAGCCTTGTCCGGAAGGAAACGTTCGGTAATGTAACGGTTACTCAATTCTACAGCGGCAATGATGGCTTCATCTTTGATACGTACCTTGTGATGGTTTTCGTAACGTTCTTTCAATCCACGAAGAATAGAGATGGTGCTCAGCGTGTCCGGTTCGGCTACCATAACAGTTTGGAACCGGCGTTCCAATGCCTTGTCCTTTTCGAAGTATTTCTGATATTCGTCCAAAGTAGTGGCTCCGATGCTGCGGAGCTCACCACGGGCCAAGGCGGGTTTCAATATATTGGCGGCATCCATGGCACCTTCACCTTTACCGGCTCCGACCAAGGTATGGATTTCATCGATAAACAGGATGATGCTGCCTTCGGCTTTGACCACTTCATTGACAACAGATTTCAGACGTTCCTCAAATTCACCTTTGTATTTGGCTCCAGCAACCAGTGCGCCCATATCCAATGAGAAGATTTGTTTGTTCTTCAAATTGTCGGGTACATCACCTCGGATGATACGGTGTGCCAAACCTTCAACAATGGCGGTCTTACCAGTACCCGGCTCACCAATTAAAATCGGATTATTCTTGGTACGGCGGCTTAATATTTGTAATACTCTACGTATTTCTTCATCACGCCCGATAACCGGATCAAGTTTTCCGCTGCGGGCAGCCTCATTCAAATTAATGGCATATTTGCTTAAGGATTGATAAGTGTCTTCACTGGATTGTGAAGTTACTTTTTCACCTTTACGTAGTTCTGCTATGGCGGAGCGCAGCTCTTTGTCTGTCATTCCCGCGTCTTTCAATATGGTAGCGACAGTACTCTTTACATTCAATAAGGCCACGATAATAGCTTCCAGTGAAACGAATTCGTCACCCATCTCTTTGGAATACTGTACGGCTCTTTGTAATATCTCGTTGCTTTCACGGCTAAGGTAAGGTTCTCCTCCCGAAACCTTAGGCAGCGAGTCAATTTGCTTGTCGATGACCAATGCGATCTGCTGGGCGTTCATTCCCAATTTCTGGAAAATGAAGTTGGTGACGTTTTCACCTACTTTCAGTACTCCGGCCAACAGATGCACAGGCTCGATAGCTTGCTGTCCGCGGGCTTGAGTTACGTTCACCGCTTGTTGCACTGCCTCCTGTGATTTAATTGTGAAGTTGTTAAAATTCATATTGTATCTCCTTTCTAAATATTATTCAAATACCTATTGAAAACGTAACTGTCACTGCTTTGTTCAGTGGCTTTTGCGATTTCATTTGATAATCGTCAAATAGTTTGCCAAAAAGAAAAAGAAAGCTAATGAAGTAAAATAAGAAGACAAAATGACAGGCTTTCCGGCTTTTAAATGAAAAAAAGTCCGAATTGTACACAAAAAGGCAGATAACTCTTTTTGCAGGCAGATGATAATTGCTATCTTAGCATCGAAATCATAAAATGAAAACGAGATGACAAATGAAATAAAGTTTGCAGATACTGTAATTCTGGTGGATGTAGCCTATGTAGATAGGGTGGCGGGTGATTTATCCAAACATTTTGGTGACGTGGTGGGGCGTAAGTTGCCGAAAGCGGATTTGCCGGTGTTGTTGGAATGTCTGTCACTGGATAGTGGAATACCCTTGGGGGAGAATGCAGTTCAGGTATTATTTATTTATGACGAGGAAAGTAAGAAAATGGATGCTTTTCAGCCGTCGGATTTGGAAAAGGAATTAAATAACGTGGCTTTCAAAAGCCAGTTGGGAGAGTTTGCACTTTATTCTTTCGAACCGTCGGATATGGCTAGTCGCGAAGAGTTGTTTCTAGAGTCTTTGAGAGTGGTGGTTGATGCAAAAGAGGTGAAACGGGTAATTATTGTCCCTGCCGAAGAAGAATATGGGGATAAAGTTCCTGCTATATTAAATAAGGTGGACGGAAAAGAAAAAATGACAGTATTCGGCATGAATCCTCCAGCCTGTGAAGTGGCTTATCAGTGGGAGATGTTTGGATTCGCAGTTTTACAGTCGTTAGGAATTAAAGCAGACGAACTATAATCATTAAAAAACATGTCTGATTTCAGGTTAAGAGTATTCAGTAGTGTTGCGAAAAATCTCAGCTTTACAAAGGCTTCGCAGGAGCTGTTTATCAGCCAGCCGGCTATAACCAAGCATATTCAGGAATTGGAAACGATGTACCAGACGCGCCTTTTTGAGCGAATGGGTAACAAGATCTTGCTGACTGATGCAGGCAGGTTGTTGTTGGAACATTGTGAGAAAATTTTGGAAGATTACGGACGCTTGGAGTACGAGATGAACTTATTACGTAATGAGCATACCGGTGAGTTACGCTTGGGAGCCAGTACTACAATTGCCCAATATGTGCTTCCTCCCTTGCTGGCTCGTTTCATCGAGAAGTTTCCGCAAGTGTCTTTATCACTTTTCAGCGGGAACTCCTCTGAGGTGGAAAAGGCATTGCAAGAACATCGCATAGATTTGGCATTGGTAGAGGGCAATACCCGGCAACCTAATTTGAAATATACTCCTTTTCTGCAAGATGAGCTGGTGGCTATCGTCCATACTCGTAGTAAGTGGATGGATTATGATGAGATAACTTTGGATGAATTGAAAGAAGTTCCTCTTGTGCTTCGTGAAAGAGGTTCGGGAACATTGGATGTATTGATTACCGCTTTGCATAAACACAACATAAAGTTATCGGACCTTACTATCCGTATGCACCTGGGGAGTACAGAAAGCATTAAATTATTTTTGGAAAATAGTGAGTGCATGGGGATTTTGTCTATCCGGTCTATTAATAAAGAACTGTATTCAGGAAAGTTTAAAGTATTGGATATAAAAGACCTGGTGATGTTTCGTGAATTTGATTTTGTCCAATTGCAAGGGCAGGATACAGGGCTTCCGACTCTGTTCATGCAGTTTGCCAATCATTATAAGGAAAAGTTATAACCTATAATTAAAAACGATTAGATTGTTATTGAAACATATACTACCTTTGCACCTCGAAATAGAGAAATAATGTTAAAAAGTAAAATATATGATTTCAGTAACAGCTTTACAGCAAAACAACAAAATTATTTATGTAGGCTTGCTTTCCACGTTAACGGTCTTTTTATTGATGGACTATATTCCGGTATTGGCTCCATTTTCCCGGTGGGTCACTCCACCCGTATCTTTATTTCTGGGGTTGATATTTGCATTAGTTTGCGGACAGGCCCATCCTAAATTCAATAAAAAGGTTTCTAAATATTTGTTGCAATATTCTGTAGTGGGATTGGGGTTCGGTATGAATCTTCAGGCTTCTTTGGCTTCCGGCAAGGAAGGAATGGAATTTACGATCATTTCTGTAATCGGTACAATGATTATAGGTATGTTTATAGGGCGTAAACTTTTGAAGGTAGACCGTGATACGGCTTACCTTATCAGTTCAGGTACTGCAATTTGTGGGGGGAGCGCTATTGCTGCTGTGGGGCCTGTATTGAAAGCTAAAGATAGTGAGATGTCTGTGGCTTTGGCTACTATCTTTGTATTGAATGCTATCGCTTTGTTCATTTTTCCGGTGTTAGGTCATACGTTTGGGTTAGATCAACAACAGTTTGGTACTTGGGCAGCTATTGCTATTCATGATACGAGTTCTGTGGTGGGTGCAGGTGCGGCATACGGTGAAGAAGCGTTGAAAGTGGCGACTACAATTAAACTGACCCGTGCCCTTTGGATTATTCCTTTGGCATTCGCTACATCTTTTATTTTCAAGGGGAGTGGTAAGAAAGTAAGCATTCCTTGGTTTATCCTTTATTTCGTTGTAGCTATCGTTCTGAATACTTATGTGTTGGATGGTGTACCTCAATTCGGGCAGGCCGTTTCTGGACTGGCACGTAAGGGATTGATTATTACCATGTTTTTTATTGGAGCTTCCTTGTCTATGGATGTACTGAAGCAAGTCGGTATGAAACCTCTGGTTCAAGGTGTTGCTCTTTGGGCAGTGATTAGTATTAGTTCATTGGCTTATATTCTACTCTTCTGATAGGGATTTAAATCCTGTTATCCGCATATGCTTTTTTATGAGAATATAATTTAGAAGTAATAGATGAGTAATAGTACAGCGTTTATCCCAATGACAGTGAGGAATCCTTTCCATACATAAGGCAGTATTTCTTTTCTGCGGGAGGAAAAAAATATGGCATAGAACATATTCACCACAATGTTGCTGATGATAGCTTGCATGATGCAGGCTCCTACGATAGTTGCTGGAATGCTTCCGCCTTGTAACAGGTTAAGTATGAAAGGGGTGATGTCACTTAATCCTGCTGCAATGGAGAGAATACTCAAACCTCCTGTTCCTGCATAAATTAATGTATAGTGAGTCAGAAATGTAAATACTACGAATAATAAAGCAAAGATCAGAGCGACTTTGAATTCCAGCGGATTACTTTCCGTTTCCGGCTCCTCAATAACTTCGCGCTCGCCTTTTATAGTATGCTTTTTATGGATGAATATACCGATGCCGGCGGCGGTTACAGACATGATGAGCAGATAGGGGTAGATATCCAGAAAGATGGAAGTGCTGAATATAAGGATCAAAATCATGAAACGCAAGAACATCATGCTGATAGCAAGCATCATGGCAGATACATATTCCGGTATTTCATGCGTTTGTATCCGTTTACATTTGCGGGCAAGGATGGAAATGGTAGCGGTGCTGCTATACAGACCACCGATAATACCCGAAACTAGAGTGCCTGATTCGCGGAAAACATATTGTTTCAGCAGGTAGGATAAATAGGAGATGCCCGATACGACTACAGTAGCCAGCCAAATGGTGTATGGAGTGAGATTGATACCCGGTATAAGAGGTTCCTTGGGTAACATGGGCAAAATGATACCGCTGATAGCCAGAAATTTTGCCAGTGTTATCATTTCATCATTTTGCATCCGTTGTACAAGTTCGGTAAAGGTGTGTTTCATTTCTGTGAAAAGAAGCACGGTGACTACCATCATGACATAAAACCAGGAAGGCTGTGTACTTATGATAGGAGCCATACAATAGGTGATAAGAGCGATGATGATTGTTGTCACTCCAAACACGTGGAACTGGGATTGCTTGACATAATAATTGATACCCAGTAACATGCCTAAAATTATCCCGCCTCCCATAAATAAATGCATTTCCTTAGGGTCAAGTATATAGAGGAGATATCCCAAAATACCGATAAAAGTAAAAGTCCGGTCTGTGCCGAAAAGCGTAGTTTCCCCTTCTCGTCTCAGACTGATTCTCCGTTGGGATAAACCGATGAGTAAAGAGAACAATGTTACTAGAATGAAAGTAACCAATTGCTGGGGAAGGTAATCGTACAACTTTTCCATAAATTTGTCAAGATTAGGTTGATGTAATTGGTTTTTCTGTTCAAACCACATGGACCCCTCTGATGGATTCAAATGGTTTTAAAACGCTTGCTTAAACTTGCTTTCTTCAAAAAGTCCTTTTAATTTATCATCACTTTTTATTTGGTTGATGATTGTGGACAGAACTCCTGCTTTGGGCAATTCTACTACAACGTCTGTTTTATATTTACCACCGTTCTGTCGGCTGTTTTCACAAATTACTTTTAAGTTAGCAGCCTCTTGCTGGGTAACCATTTGGATCAGATCTAAAAATTGTTCCCATTCTGCATTACCGAATTTATTTTGAGACTTGGCAGCCATTTCTGCTTTTGCCTTGATCTGGTTAGTTATTGCGGTACGGGCTGTAATGATCGCCTTCTTTTTGGAGGCAGTGGCGTCACCGCTCTGAGCTGATGCCGAGGCACGGAAGAAGTCTGCATTTGTACTATATGTATTTCCGGTACAAGGAGTGCTTTGTGCCTGTGCCCATGTTGATATTCCAAGGACGAAGGCTAAAAAATAGATGAATTTATAATATTTCATAGTTGGAATTTTATCAATTTATTGCGAAGATAGAGGAATATTTGATAATATAAACAAGAAAAGAGAAAAAAAAGATTGAGCTTGCTTTATGAAATGATTATATTTGCAGAAATTAAATGAAAGGTTAGTATTTATGGAATCAACAACAAAATTCTATTCGTTAAACTACACAAACGTAAATACTTATTTATTTGCGTTCGTGTTTATTGTAGGTAATGTGGTATTGCCGCAACTTTGTCATTTGGTGCATTGGGGTGGTCCTGCTATGTTACCCATTTATTTCTTTACATTAATAGGTGCTTATAAATATGGATTCAAAGTGGGGATGTTGACGGCTGTTCTTTCTCCGCTTGCCAATAGCATCTTGTTTGGAATGCCTTCTGTGGCCATACTGCCGGCTATATTGGTAAAGTCGGTATTGTTGGCGTTGGTGGCGGGATATATGGCAGACCGTTTCCGTAAGATTACAATTCCTGCATTGCTGGGGACTGTTATGGCATATCAGGTGGTGGGTACCTTGATAGAATGGGTTCTTGTCGGTGATTTCTATTTGGCGGCACAGGATTTCCGGATTGGGATTCCGGGCATGTTGCTCCAGATTTTTGGCGGCTATGCATTGCTGAAAGCTATTGCAAAAAGATGAGTTGTAAACACTTGATGTTAATGTTGCAAACTGTGAAACAACCTGAAAATGGTGGCGCTGGTTATGTCCTGGTAGTTGTCATGGATGGAGAGCACGATAAATAGATGACTTTGGTTTTTGATAAATCATTTAATAGTTAATAGATAAAATGACAGGCACATTATTATTTTTAGGATTAGGAATGCAGGAAGTGTTATTCATTGCATTGATTGTTCTTTTGTTCTTTGGTGGGAAGAAGATACCCGAACTGATGAAGGGGTTGGGCAAAGGGGTTAAGAGTTTTAAAGAAGGGATGAACGGGTTGGAGGATGATATAGATGGGAAAGATAAGAAAGGGGAAACGAAAAAGTGACAAATAATGGAACAGCAGCAGAAGATACTGACCTTTTGGGATCATCTGGAAGAACTACGCCATGTCTTGTTCCGCATTGCAGTGGCTGTGGTATTTCTAATGTTGGTAGCATTCTTGTTTAAGGATGAGCTCTTTGCTATTGTTCTAGCGCCTAAGAATGCTGATTTCATTATTTATCATTTTTTTTGCCGGATAGCTGATTCTATGGCTATGCCTTCATTATGTCCGGAAGTGTTTTATGTGAAAATGATCAATACCCAATTGGCGGCTCAATTCATTACTCATATGAGTGTGTCTTTTTATGCGGGTTTTTTGTTGGCATCTCCTTATGTTATTTATCAGTTGTTCCGTTTTGTCTCGCCGGCTTTATACGAGAATGAAAAGAAATATTCTACCCGGGTTGTAGGATGGGGCTATTTTCTTTTTATGATGGGAGTTCTTTTGAATTATTTTTTGATTTTTCCTCTTACTTTCCGTTTTCTTGCTACCTATCAGGTCAGTATGGAAGTGGAGAACACGATTACTTTGTCCTCGTATATGGATACGTTGATGATGATGAGTCTGATGATGGGGATTGTTTTCGAGATCCCTGTCCTTTGTTGGCTTTTTGCCAAACTGGGATTTCTTACGGCTGATTTTATGAAGCGGTATCGTCGTCATGCTATTGTTATTATTCTGATAGTTGGAGCTGTTATCACTCCTACGTCAGATGTTTTTACATTGATGATGGTATCTGTGCCCATGTATTTGCTTTACGAAGTCAGCATTTGGATTGTAAGTCGGACAGGGAAAAAACAGCAGGAAGAATCCTTGGAAGAAGTGCTTGAAAAATCATGAGATGATAATCCTTATAAGTATTATATCGTAAAAAAGGAAGACCTTCGTGACGGCCTTCCTTTTTTCCATTAGGATCCATACTTTATTAAATCTTCCAGCCAAAGGCCTCTGCCACGGCCGGAAACACAATCTTTCCGTTGACAATATTCAAGCCGTTTTTTAGTCCAGGATCGTTTTCGCAAGCTTTTTTCCAACCAAGATCTGCCAATCTGATGGCGTATGGCAGTGTAGCATTGGTTAATGCCAAGGTTGAAGTACATGGTACAGCTCCCGGAATATTGGCCACACAGTAATGGATGATACCGTCTACTTCGTAAATAGGTTCGGCATGAGTTGTAGGATGGGACGTCTCAAAACATCCTCCTTGGTCAATGGCCACATCTACCAGTACGGTACCCTTTTTCATCAGTTTCAGCATGGGGCGTGTAATGAGGTGGGGGGCCTTTGCACCGGGGATAAGTACCGCACCGATTATCAAATCAGTTGTTGGCAGTTCTTTTTCTATATTGTGGCTGGACGAGAATAATGTTTTTACATTTTTAGGCATGAACTCGCTTAACTGACGCAGGCGGGGTAATGAAATATCGCAGATTGTGACATCAGCCCCTAGCCCTGCAGCCATTAAAGCTGCATTGGTTCCTACAATGCCGCCGCCTAATACCAGCACTTTGGCTGGTTTGACACCGGGAACTCCACCTAGTAAGATACCACGTCCTCCTTGAGGCTTCTCCAAAAAACGTGCTCCTTCCTGAGTGGACATTCGTCCCGCCACTTCACTCATGGGAATCAGCAGAGGCAGTCCTCCTTGTTTGTCTGTTACAGTTTCGTAAGCTAGGCATACTGAACCACTACGCATCATTGCCTCTGTTAATTCTTTGTCACAGGCAAAATGGAAGTATGTAAATACCAGTTGGTCCTTACGTACCAGATTATATTCACATTCGATGGGTTCCTTGACTTTTATAATCATTTCAGCGATGGCGTACACATCTTTTATAGTAGGAAGGATACGCGCTCCGACTTTCTCATACTCTTCGTCGGAAAATCCGCTGTTTATACCTGCGGTGTGTTGTATATACACCGTGTGACCTCTCTGTACCAACTCGTGTGCTCCTGCAGGGGTTAATGATACACGATTCTCGTTGTTTTTGATTTCTTTAGGAATTCCTACTATCATAATTGTCACATTTAAGGGGTTTGACTGCCTCAAAGATAACAAAATGTCAGAAAAGTAGGTTTTGTCTGGATATGTTTTTTTCGTAATAAATGTATGTTTAGCAACATTATTTTAAGGGATATTCTGTTTTTTATTTGTAAGTTTGCGGAGAGATTCAAAATTTTTGTGATGAGTTCTCCATAAAATAAAGAAAATGACTTTACGAAATTATATAATCATAGTAGCTTTGGGCAGTATTTTCACTGTACGGGCACAGGAAGAACCGGCTGCTCCTGTATTCCGTCCTCCTTTTGATTTTCCGCTTACTCTGAGCGGTAATTTTGGTGAACTGCGTTCTAACCACTTTCATGGAGGAGTGGACTTTAAAACCCAGGGAGAGGTGGGAAAACCTATTCATTGCATTGCCGACGGATATGTGAGCCGTGTACTGGTTACTCCCGGCGGATATGGGCAGGCTATTTTTATTACTCATCCCAATGGATATACTTCAGTGTATGGGCATGTGTTGAAATTTGCTTCCGCAGTGGCAAAAGTAGTGGAGGAATATCAATATCGGCATGAAACTTTTGCTGTGGATTTGAAATTCGAACCTCATCAGGTCAGTTTCAAAGCTGGAGAAATCATTGCTTTAAGCGGTAATGAAGGATATTCTTTCGGACCGCATCTGCATATGGAGATACGCTGTACGGATACTGGTGAATTGATAGATCCCTTACAATTCTATACCGATAAAATCAAAGACACTACTCCGCCACGTGCGTCAATGATTATGCTTTATCCGCAGCGGGGCGCTGGGGTTGTGGAAGGCTCACAAAGAAAAAAATCCATACCTGTTGCTTCTTTGGGGCAACCGGTTTCTGCTTGGGGGAAAATAGCCGCTGGTATTAAGGCATACGACTATATGGATGGTACACATAATAATTATGGTGTGCGTTCCGTGGTACTCTATGTGGATACGACAGAAGTTTTTCGCAGTACAGTGGATGGCGTTTTGCCTGAAGAGAACCGGATGATTAATGCTTGGACAGACTATGAGGAGAATGTAAAGAGGCATAATTGGGTGATGCGCTCACAAATTCTTCCCGGAAATAGTTTGCGCATGTTACAAGCCAACGATGAAGGAGGGGTGATTACGATTGATGAAGAACGTGATTATCATTTTCGTTATGAATTAGCTGATTTATATGGTAATAAGTCGACTTATCGTTTCATTGTGCGTGGCCATAGGCAGCCGATAGAGGAATATCATCCGCAAGTAAAACATTATTTGGCATGGAATAAAGGTAATGTGGTTCAGGAACCGGGTATGGAACTGGTTATCCCCCGAGGGATGTTGTATGAGGATGTGGCACTGAACTGTCAGGTGGTTAAAGATACAGCCGCAATTTCTTACGAGTACCAATTGCACGATGAGCCAGTAGCTTTGCAAGCTGGATGCACACTGATGATCGGGGTACGCCATCTTCCTGTAGAGGATACGTCGAAATATTATGTAGCCCGTAAGTGGGGAAAAAGGAAAGGTTCAGCAGGAGGAACTTATGAGAATGGTTGGATGAAGGCTTCCATCCGTGAACTGGGAACTTATACCGTAGCTATAGATACCTTGTCTCCACGAGTAACTCCATTAAATAAAACGCAATGGAAGACAGGTAAGGTTCAGTTCAAAATAGGAGATGCGGAAACGGGTATCAAAGATTATAAGGTGAAGATAGACGGCGAATTTGCCTTGTTTGGTTTCAGTTCCAAAAATGCGAAATTGTGGATGAAGCATCCTGAACGGTTAAAAAAAGGAGTCGCCCATAAATTGGAATTGGTGGTGACAGATTATTGTGGAAATGAAACAAGAGAGGAATATGAATTTTGATGGTAAAATAAGTATTATACACAATTAAAAAGTTATATATTAATGAAGAATAAACTGATTTTAGGTGCTGCCTTTCTGTTGGCAGCGATAACGGAGAGTTTGGCGTGCACTAACCTGATTGTAGGTAAGGGAGCCTCGGTGGATGGTTCTGTTATCGTTTCTTATTCCGCTGATTCATACGGAATGTTTGGCGAGTTGTATCACTATCCTGCCGGTATGCATGAAAAAGGAACCATGCGTGATATCTATGATTGGGATTCGGGCAAATATTTAGGGCAAATAAAAGAAGCGCGTCAAACCTATAATGTGGTAGGTAATATGAATGAATTTCAGGTAACCATAGGTGAAACTACTTTTGGTGGACGGGAGGAATTGGTTGATTCTACCGGTATTATGGATTATGGAAGTTTGATTTATGTAGCTCTCCAGCGTTCTCGTACAGCCAAAGAAGCCATACAGGTAATGACGGATTTAGTAAAAGAATATGGTTATTATAGCAGTGGCGAATCATTCAGTATCGCTGATCCCAATGAAGTCTGGATTTTGGAGATGATCGGTAAGGGTCCCGGTGTGAAAGGTGCTGTATGGGTAGCAGTCCGTATACCGGATGATTGTATTGCCGCACATGCTAATCAGAGCCGGATTCATCAGTTCAATATGAATGACAAGGATAATTGTCTTTACTCTCCGGATGTGATTTCTTTCGCTCGTGAAAAAGGCTATTTTGACGGTATGAATAAAGATTTCAGTTTCTCGGCGGCATATAATCCTTTAGATTTTGGTGGTGTACGGTTCTGTGAAGCGCGTGTATGGAGTTTCTATAATATGTTCAATAAGTCGGTGGGAGATACCTATCTTCCTTATATCCAGGGGGACAGCAAAGAACCGATGCCTCTTTATATCAAGCCTTCCCGTAAACTTTCAGTACGTGATGTACAAGCAGCTATGCGCGATCACTATGAGGGTACTCCACTGGATATTACTAATGATCCCGGTGCCGGTCCGTTTAAAACTCCTTATCGTCTGTCGCCCTTGAGTTTTAAAGTAGGAGATCAGGAATATTTCAATGAACGTCCCATCTCGACTCAGCAAACGGCTTTCACTTTTGTTGCACAGATGCGTGCTAGCCTGCCCGATGCAATAGGGGGAGTATTATGGTTTGGGACAGATGATGCTAATATGACAGTGTTTGCTCCTGTATATTGTTGTTCGGATCGTATTCCTGATTGTTATAGCGGTAAAGAAGCCGACTGTGTTACTTTTTCATGGGATTCTGCATTCTGGATTTATAATTGGGTGGCCGATATGATTCGTCCACGTTATAGCCTGATGATTGATGATATGCGTGCCGTTCAAAATAATTTGGAAGATACTTATGCGAATGCACAGGCTGGCATTGAATCTTCTGCCATGAGTTTATATGAGAAAGATCCTGTAAAAGCAAAAGAATTCTTGACTAACTATAGTTGCATGACAGCCGAATCGGCAATAGACAGCTGGAAGAAGTTGGGTGAATTTTTGATTGTGAAGTATAATGATGGTGCTGTGAAAAAGATGGCAAAAGATGGAACTATACTTCGCCCTGAAACCGGTCATTGTGCTCCTTTGGTACGTCCGGGATATCCCAAAGAATTTTTGGAAGAACTGGTAAAGGCCACCGGTGGACGTTATAAGATGAAATAGGATATATTGTTGTATGTTCTGAAAGTCTGATTAATTAGTGGAGGGGCAGATTATAATTCTGCCCCTGTTTGCATAATAAGATAGTTTTTTACCTTGTATGGTCTTCTATTTTTTTTATGACAGATTATTTTTGGGGAATAATCCTTTATATCTCTAATTTTCTTCTTCCAAATTTCTAGGATTTTTAATTTAATTCTTTTACATTTGTCAAGACGTAAAAATCGGATATAATTATAAACCTTATAAATAACAAAAAATTATGGAAAATGAAGAATTGATAAAGCAAGTGACAGAGAAAGCAGAGAAATGGTTAACACCTGCTTATGATGCCGAAACACAGGCTGAAATTAAGAAAATGTTGGCGAATCCCGATAAGACTGATTTGATTGAAGCATTTTATAAAGATTTGGAGTTTGGAACAGGTGGCTTGCGTGGTATTATGGGCGTGGGTAGTAACCGTATGAATATTTATACGGTAGGTGCTGCTACTCAAGGCTTGTCTAATTATCTAAATAAAAATTTTAAAGATCTCGATCAGATTTCTGTAGTGGTAGGTCATGATTGCCGTAACAACAGCCGTTTGTTTGCGGAAATTTCTGCCAATATTTTTTCAGCGAATGGTATTAAAGTATATTTGTTTGAAGATATGCGTCCTACTCCTGAAATGTCATTTGCTATCCGTCATTTCGGTTGCCAGAGCGGTATCAATATTACTGCCTCTCATAATCCGAGAGAATACAATGGTTACAAGGCTTATTGGGATGATGGTGCACAAGTATTGGCTCCGCACGATAAAGGTATCATTGATGAGGTGAACAAGATTTCATCGGCTACCGACATTAAGTTTGAAGGTAACAAGGATCTGATTCAGATTGTGGGCGAAGAGGTAGACAGCGTCTATTTGAATAAAGTGAAAACAATTTCTATTGATCCTGAAGTGATCAAGCGTCAGAAGGATTTGAAAATTGTGTATACTCCGATTCATGGTACAGGTATGATGTTGATTCCGCGTGCATTGAAGCAATGGGGATTTGAAAATGTACATACCGTGCCTGAACAAATGGTGAAGAGTGGCGATTTTCCGACTGTTATTTCTCCGAATCCGGAAAATGCCGAGGCTTTGTCTATGGCTATTGATTTGGCTAAGAAAATTGACGCCGACATTGTAATGGCTAGTGATCCGGATGCTGACCGTGTAGGTATGGCTTGTAAAAATGACAAAGGAGAATGGGTGCTGATCAATGGTAACCAAACCTGTTTGCTGTTCTTGTATTATATAATAAAGAATCGTATTGCGATGGGTAAGATGAAGGATGATGATTTCATTGTGAAGACTATCGTTACTACGGAACTGATTAAATCTGTCGCAGATAAGAACCACATCGAAATGTTGGATTGCTATACCGGATTCAAGTGGATTGCACGTGAGATCCGTTTGCGTGAAGGAAAACAGCAGTACATCGGTGGTGGTGAGGAAAGTTACGGTTTCCTGGCTGAAGATTTTGTCCGTGATAAAGATGCTGTTTCTGCTTGTACATTGTTAGCAGAGATTTGTGCTTGGGCAAAAGATCAGGGCAAAACATTGTTCGAAGTTTTGCTTGATATTTATGTGGAGTATGGTTTCTCAAAAGAAACTACTGTGAATGTTGTGAAACCAGGAAAGAGCGGGGCAGAAGAGATTAAGGCAATGATGGAAAACTTCCGTTCTAATCCTCCGAGAGAAATAGGCGGTTCTAAGGTTGTTCTTGTCAAAGACTTTAAAACTTTGAAGGCTACTGATGGTAATGGGAATATAACAGAAATAGATATGCCGGAGGCTAGTAACGTATTGCAATATTTTACAGAAGATGGAACTAAAATTTCAGTTCGCCCGTCAGGAACAGAACCTAAAATCAAGTTCTATGTGGAAGTAAAAGGTGAAATGGGTTGCCACAAATGTTTCGATGCCGCTAATGCAGCTGCTGAGGAAAAGGTGGAAGCCGTAAGAAAATCACTGGGAATTTAATCGAGGGTAAGCGTTGGGCGAAAGTCTGGGAGAATATTCATTCATAAATAAAAAAAGGGGGGGGAGAGATGTATTTCTCTATCCCCTTTTCTTTTATTTCCATGCCATTTATATCAAAATCTACACTTCTTTGTTTATTTTTTGTTGTAACTTTGCCTTCTGTTTTAAATAAGGTGAAAGATATGATGTGGTTACTTCTGGCATTTCTCTCGGCTGCACTGCTGGGATTTTATGATGTATTTAAGAAACAGTCGTTAAAGGACAATGCGGTTATTCCAGTATTATTTCTTAATACGTTGTTCTCTAGTTTGATATTTCTTCCTTTTATTGTATTGTCAGTGTGGAGGCCGGGAATATTGGAGAATTCTATTTTTTATGTGCCTGTTGCTGGGTGGGAGGTGCATCGTTATGTGGTGTTGAAATCTGTTATTGTCCTTTCGTCGTGGATGTTGGGATATTTTGGAATGAAGAATCTGCCTATCACGATTGTGGGACCTATAAACGCTACCCGTCCGGTGATGGTGTTGGTAGGAGCTTTAGTGGTCTTTGGTGAGCGTTTGAATTTTTACCAATGGATTGGTGTGCTGATGGCTGTCTTCTCTTTTTTTATGCTGAGCCGCAGCGGAAAGAAAGAGGGAATAGATTTTAAACATAATAAGTGGATTTATTATGTGGTAATGGCGGCTGTGTTGGGAGCTGTCAGCGGGCTTTATGACAAGTACCTCATGGCGCCTGCCGATCAAGGAGGTATCGGACTAGATAGAATGATTGTGCAGTCATGGTATAATATCTATCAATTGTTTATGATGGGAGGTATCTTAATATTGTTATGGTGGCCGAAGCGCAAATCTACCACTCCGTTTCATTGGCATTGGTGTATTATTCTGATATCTATTTTTCTGTCGGCAGCTGATTTTGTTTATTTCTATGCCTTAAGCTTGGACGGGGCAATGATTTCCATTGTATCTATGGTAAGGCGTGGCAGTGTGCTTGTCTCTTTTATATTTGGTGCGATGGTATTCCGTGAGAAGAATCTTAAAAGCAAGGCCGTGGATTTGGTGCTAGTACTTATTGGTATGATATTTCTGTATTTGGGAAGTCAATAAGAAAAAAGATGGGGTGTGACTCATCGTGCATACCCCGTTGTTCTTGATTACTCTATAATGATTTTATATTCTACATCAAACGTTTCTTTTGGTTCTAGTTTCTGTATCCATTCACGGTCTTTTAATTCGCCCGAATACCCTACAGAATCGCAACGTCCATACCATGGTTCAATGCAAACAAATGGGCAATCGGGATGTGTTTTGGTAGGAGACCACAAAGCTACTAACGGAGAATTAAATTCCAAACTGATATGAGGCTTTTTCTTTTTATCCAGTAAGGTTATTTTTTTCAGTTGTTTATTGTCAAAAATATAAGTGTCACAATCAAAAGTATGAATATCAATTGGCATCAGCCCTTCTTTATTTAATTTTAGTACATGACGTTCTGGTGATACGCAACCTTTTTCTATTGGCATGATATATTCTAAATCAGACTTTCGGTCAAAAACAAAGAAGCCACGATCCTTTGTAGCAGCATCGAACTTGGGGAAATAGAAAGCTGGATGTGCTCCGATCTGGAAATACATATCCATAGCTCCCAGATTTTCTACACGCCATTTTACGGTGATTTTATTTTCTTCTAATAAATATCCCACCAATAGGCGGAAGGGAAAAGGAAACTTGCCCAATGTATCAGGAGTGCTTTCCAACCAATATACAGCTCCTTTGTCTTCTTTATAGGTTAGTTTGAAATTCATATCACGTGCAAAACCGTGTTGCCCTATTTCATAAGTGTTTCCGGCATGACGGTATTTATTATTCCACACACGTCCTACTATGGGGAAAAGGACAGGTGAGCGCCGTCCCCAAAATTTAGCGTCTCCCTGCCAAAGATATTCTTTCCCATCCTTTTTGATACTTTGAAGCTCAGCGCCATGTTCGGCTATTTGTACAGTCAGGACAGAATTAGATAGTGTTTCCATGTTTCTTCATTTATAAATTCTTTTTTCAAAGGTAGGGATGTTTCATGACATGACAAAGTGAATCTTCATCTTTGTGTAAATTTTATCTAAAAGGCTTTTTGGGATCAAATAAATTTTAATAAAAGCTTATGCTTGTGTTTATTTTTGCTTATGTTTGTCAATAAAACTATGAAGGAGGATAAGATGGAGAACATACATTTGATATTTAAATTTTTATGGTATAGTATATTATTTTGTATATGGGGAGTATCTTGTACAAGTTCCGGAACTTATAAAAAGACTCAAATGGATATTTATATGCAGTATTATGATTTTATAATTGATTCACTGTCAAAAAATCCTAATTATGTATGTACCCGGACTGCCAGGCAAATGTCGTTTACCACAGATAGTGTGGCGTATTGCCATTATCTTGTTCTTTTGGCAAAAGCATATATGTTTAAGTCCGAGATGGATTCGGCTAAACTTAGCATGGATAGAGCGGAAGTATTTTGCGATGGAGCTGAACCGTCACCGTTAATTAATGATTTGTATGCTGAGATTTACAATATGCGGGGTAATGTATGTGTTCGTCAAGGGTTGACAGATTCTTCAGTGGTATGTTTTCAAAAAGCGTTCGATTATCGTTTGAAGGGTAGTAACAGAGATATGCTTCATGATATTTCTATTAATTTGGCTGATGCTTTTGTCCGTACCGGTCATTATGATAAAGGTGCGATGTGGTATCGTAAAGCTTTGTCTTACTGTGATTCATTGAAGATTCCTGAAGAAAAGCGTTTTCCTGTTTATTACGGATTGGCACAGGTTTATATGGAACTTCGTGATTTTACTTCTTGTGATTATTACTATGAACTGGCGGCTCGGCAATATGATAAGATGCTTCCATTTGAGAAACATATTTATTTGAATAATCGTGGTAATTCTTATTATTTTCGTGCTGATTATCCTAATGCTTTAGAATTTTTCAGAAAATCATTATTGTTAGCTCGTTCTTATCCAGATATGATTTTTGAGGAACATCTGACTGAAATGAATTTGGGAGAAACTTTTCTGTTGATGAATCAGGTTGATTCTGCCGCATACTATTTAAATCTTTGTAGTGATTTTTTTCGTTCTATCGAAAATCAGACAGCTCTCTATTATTTGGATACCCAGTTGATTGAACTTGCCTTGAAGCAGAATAATTTGCCTTTAGCACGTAAACGTATGTCTGAGGCTATCCAGCCTGATTATGTGGAACCGAATATGCAGCATATCCGTAACCGTTACCTACAACATTATTTTGAAGAGGTGGGAGATTTCAAACAAGCTTATTATTATCAAATGGAAAATCAGCGTATTGATGATTCTACACGTAATGAGCGTATTAAAATGCGTACAGCTGAAATTGATCTGAAATACAGTCAGGACACCACGCTGATGAAGCAGAAAATTTTCATTCAGCAAAAAGAGAATGAAGTTCTGGCGCTGAACCAGACGCTTTACCTGTGGATGTTTGCCTGCATCTGTATTCTGGGGCTCGCTGTATTTGTCTACACATACAACAAGAGACAGCGTTTCTTGCTGCAAATGAGAAGTCAGAATATGATTGCCACTTTGCGTATGGAGAATATCCGTAACCGGGTTTCTCCCCATTTCATTTTTAACATTCTGAACCGTGAGATGGGTAACTACACCGACGAGCAAGTCGGAAATATGCGTGGGCTGGTAAAACTGATGCGGCGCAACCTGGAACTGACCGAGCAACTGTGCGTTACCATGGCTGAGGAACTGGACTTTGTCAATACGTTTATCAACCTGGAACGTGAAGCATTGGGAGATAGCTTTATACTGTCCACATCCATAGATGCTGCCATCCATCTTGACCAAGAAATACTTCCTTCCATGATGATACAGATTCCGATAGAAAATGCCATCAAGCATGCCCTGAAGGACAAAGAGGGGATGAAAAGACTGTGGGTTGACATCAGAAAGACCGGGGAAGGAATCTGTGTCAAGGTGCGTGACAACGGGGGAGGTTACCGGGTAAACAGTGCCAACTACGGTACAGGCACCGGTATAAAAGTGATTCTTCAAACCATACAGTTGTTGAACGCTAACAATAAGAAGCATATCGATATATCCATAACCAATGTGCAGTTGGAAGACGGAGAAACCGGTTGCGAGTTTGCTGTCTTCCTGCCCCATGGTTATGATTATAATTTGAAAAAGATGGTTTAGTCATTATTTTTGCTAGAATAGTGTCCGAAACGGTCGCTATAGTTCCATAACCAGAGTGTCGGGTTTGTGCGTTAAAACATGTTTTAATACTTTTGTTCCGTTAATAACTAAAGCAGGATTGTTTACTATGGATAAACTATACAGGGTCGTAATAATTGATGATGATGAGTTCTCTGCGGACAATCTTTGTCTGGAACTGAAGAAATATAACAGGCTGTCTATAGATGGGATGGCGCGTAACGGTGTGAATGGCCGGAAACTGCTGGAAAAGGTTCATCCGGATTTGCTGTTCCTGGACGTGGAACTGCCGGACATGAAGGGCATGGAACTGCTGGAACAGATAAGGGGGGCAATCACTTGGAATATGCAGATTGTGTTCTATACGGCTTATGATAAATACATGATTTATGCCATCCGTGGGGCAGCTTTCGACTACTTGCTGAAGCCGATAGACAAGAAGGAGCTGGAAGGGATTATCGACCGCTTCATGAAAAAGGAGGAAGAGTCGGCAGCTGCATCTTTGGCTATTCCTGCGCGTGTGCATTCGGTCGGCGAGCATACCTTTATGATATCCACGCCTACCAATGATTTGCGTATTCTACGTTCCATTGACATTGGTTTTTTCCGTTATAACTCCGACCGGAAACTGTGGGAAGTGGTGCTGAACAACCAGCTGCCTCTGCTGCTGAAGAAAAATACTACGGCTGATCATATCAAGGGATATGACCCCTGCTTCGTCCAGATCCATCAGTCGTATATCATTAATATCAATTATCTGATGATGATTAAGGAGAACCGCTGTGTCATGTTTCCCCCGTTTGAGAATATTACGGAACTTCAGGTTTCCAAGAAATTCAGAAAAGAATTACAGGATAGGTTTTATTTGTTGTAGTGAATCTATTGATAACATTGAAAATACAAGTTTATAGAAAGTGATTTTAAATCACAATGGAAGAGCAGGAGTCGTGAGATTGCTGCTTTTTTGCTTTTAGTGCTTAATTTTTCCTTTGCGGTATATGGAAATGAGGTTATATAGTTATTAATTTAGATAGAATAGTATGCTTATTAGGCTGTTTGATACTTTCTCTTGGTTTTGTGAATTTGTAAAATGGCGTTAATTGTTTTTCTTTGAAGCCACATAAGGTTAAAAAAAAGACATGTATATGAATGAAGTAAAAAAAGTAATATTGTTTTTGTTATGCTGTGCTATACCTTTTAGTTTTTATGCACAGAAAGCACGCCAAAATGCTGCAACAAAGAAATGGGGGTATGAGCAGACCGAAAATAAAGGATGGTGGGAAAATTCAAAATATAGAGGTAATTCTATGTTTGGTGAATGGGATGCGGCTTTAGTAAATCAGGATTATGAGATAAATTGGTTGATTTCTCCACAATATGAAGAGGTGACTAAGAGATTTACAGAAAAGTTGGCGGGAGTAGTTTTAGGAGGAAAAGTAGGTTTTATAGACATACACAACCGTTTTATAATTAAACCGCAGTTTGAAAATGTAGATGATGTTCATGGGTTTAATTTAGGACTGTCTGCGGTAAAGAAGAATGGCAAATTTGGCTTTATAAATAAAAAAGGAGAATTTGTCATTGAACCTCAATTTGATTACGCTGATAATTTTAGAGATAACATGTTGGCTACAATCAAGCAAGATGGTAAGTTCGGGGCTATTAATTTGAGGGGGGAAATCGTTGTTCCATGTAAATATATTCTAGAAGAAGCAATGATAAGCGTTCCTATATCCAATAAGGTATATCGTCAGAAACAAGAAGAAATGAAAAATGCGAAAGGGAACGGTGATTTTGATGATTTGCTTGATAAAATCGCTGAATGTAGCAGAGAGGTCAATGAAAAAATTAATAATCCTGGAACAGAAGTTATAACCGATTCTCTCAGAATAAGGGAAGATAATGGTAAAATGGGCCTTATAGTGGGAGAACAAATTGTAATTCCTACAGAATATGAGGAGCTTATAATAGCTGAAGATGGATTCGTTCTTGCTTGCAAGCGGGATAAATGGGGAGTTTTGGATATATATGGGCGTACTATATTGCCTTGTGTTTATCAATGGGTATATTATGATGTATCGGCAAAGGTCTGGATTGCCAAAAGTTTTGCAATGGGGTTATATAATAGTCAAGGTGCTTTATTACTACCGGGAAGGATTGATTATATAGGTAGTTTTGTGGATGGCAAAGCACCTGTTTGGCTGAATTCCGTACTTGGTTGGATAGATACGAAGGGACAACTCTCTGATGGCTTTGCAGAGGATGTGACAGAATCCTTTTTGAAAGAAGAAAAAAGGGGAGTGGCAGGTGCTTGGGGTATGTTTAATTTATTAACAGACTTGATTCCGGACTATGCCATGGCCCACTATTATATGGGAAAAGGACAAGTGGCAGATGGCATTTATTCTAAGGGAATGGAGCATCTGAAGATAGCGGCAGAATTGGATCCGGATAATGAAGAAGTAGCGTTGGCGCTGAAGCAAGCCAAAAAGGACAAGAAGAAAAGAACTTTGAATACGATTGGTTACATTGCAAGTGTGCATAATGATTTGGAATCTACGAACTCTAATTCTTTTAAGGATGAAAGCAGAAATCAAAATAAGCCTTCATCCGGAATTAGTCTGGGGGTTTCTATGGATGAGATAGATGCCCTTGGTGGATCTACAGCTACTGCTATAGCAGGAGGCAGTAATCATTGCGATTTTTTGAAATATGTGTTAGAAGATCTTGAAGAAAAGATTCAGGAGAATACAGGCAAATTGATGGGAGAGTATTATCGGAAAGTGAAGGATGAATATTTGCAGTTTGCCAGTAAAGAAGGGTGTGAACAATAATATATAATTAAAGATTAGAATTATGAAAGTAATGAATGTGAAATTTGTCGGTAGAATCATTATGACGATTCTTTTTGTATTCATCTGTATTGGAGCGTACGCAGGTGATGACCTTTTAAAGTATGAGATAGAGGGAGAAGGAGTAGGTGTACAGGGTACTTATTTAGTAAAAGTGACAGTAATCCAGAAGAAAAGTAAATTGGATATCGATGTGATCAAGAAGTGTGCGGTTCATGGGGTGCTTTTCAAAGGATTTTCCAGTCAGACTTCACGTACCCGGCAGAAACCTTTGGCAGGAAGTATGGTGGTAGAACAGCAGCATCAGGATTATTTTGATGTCTTCTTCCAAAAAGGAGGTTCTTATATAAATTTTGCCAATATGATAGGAGAGAATCTTTCAGTGGTGAAAATGGGAAAGCAGTATCGAATTTCAGCAGTGGTTTCCGTTGCGAAAGACGCCCTCTATCAAGAGCTGGTATCAGCCGGAGTTATTAAAGGACTAAATAATGGATTTTAGCTTATGTATAAGAGATTGATTGTTACTTTTCTGATACTGGCTGGCGCACTATTGCCTGCTTTTGCCCAGCAGGCTCATGAAGTGTTTTATCTGAATAATGGTACGTAGTGAAGGGAGTTATCTTGAAGCGTACGGATAGTGAAAATAAAGGCATCCAATGGTGAAATTTATCAGTATCCTTTGGTCGTTGTGGAAGTTTGTGGAGGAGAGCGTCATTTTGAGAATATTGTATTATTGAAATTAGGCTATGAATTTTAAAGAAGAAAAAATTATGAAATATCTATTTTATACGTGGAAATTGGGATGTCTGCTTTTACTTGTCTTTGCCGGATGCAGCAGCAAAAAGAGTGTTTCTTCCTATCATTCCTTTGAGAGTGAATGTTTGGGAGTAGAACTGGATGGTTCGGAGACACTTCGAGCTTGGGGCAGAGGGAAAAATCGTACTGATGCTATAGAGCAGGCAAAGAAAAATGCAGTAAGGGATGTTTTGTTCAAAGGTGTTGCTGCCGGTAGTCGTGAATGTAGTGTGCGCCCTTTGGTAACAGAAGTGAATGCACAGGAACGGTATGCATATTATTTTAACGACTTTTTTAGAGACGGAGGGGAATACCTGAAGTATGTAAGTATGGAAGATAAGAAAACAAATTCTAACATGAAGACTTCTAATAAGACTCAAATTTCTTATTCCACTACGGTGCGTGTGCTTCGTTCTCAATTACAGCAGAAACTGATAGAAGATAAAATTTTAAAACCATAAAGACAGAAAAACATGAAAAAATTATATGCTATTTTATTTATTGTAGCACTTGTACACACCGGAGTGTATGGACAGGCTAAAAAACCCACCATTATGGTTGTTCCTGCTAATGTGTGGTGTACCCATAATGGTTATACACAAAAATATAACAATCAAGGCATTATTACCGAACTTCCGGATTATAAAAAGGCGTTGGATAATGATCTGAACTTGGTGAATGTCATAACGAAAATAGGTGAGTTGATGGCTGAAAAAGATTTTCCGTTGAAAGATATGGCATCTTCTATTCGTTCCATAGAGCAGAGTTCGGCGGAACATGAGATGACTACCAGTTCTACTTCGGGAGCTTCACTGGCAGAGTCTCCTTTGGATCGGTTAATGAATAGAGCTAAAGCTGATATTCTGATTGAAGTAGTTTGGAATATTAATACAATGGGTCCCAAACGTTCTGTTACTTATACTTTGCGAGGCTTGGATGCTTACACTAATAAGCAGGTCGCAGCGACGCAAGGTACGGGAGAACCTTCTATGGCTGCTGAAGTGGCAGTATTGTTGGAAGAAGCGGTAGTAGACAAGATGGATGCTTTCGTAAGTCAGTTACAGAAACATTTTGATGATTTGATGGCTAATGGCCGTGAAGTAGCATTAGAAGTCCACGTGTTTGATAATGGGAGCGGTGTTAATTTGGAAAGTGAATTTGGGGGGGCTGAACTACAGGAAATCATAGAAGATTGGGTGGCGCAGAATACGGTGGCTCATCGTTTTAGTTTAACTGATGCAACTGAGAATATGATGCTTTTTGAGCAGGTACGCATTCCGCTTTATCGTGAAAATGGAATGGCTAGAGATACAAGAAGCTTTGCAAATGATTTGCGCAAATATCTCAATCAGAAAGCCAATCTTACCTGCAAAGTAATGACGAAAGGGTTAGGTAAAGCTGAATTGGTTATCGGAGAAAAATAGAAAAGATATGAAAATAAGGAATATGATATTTACCGCTTGGTGTGCATGTTGTGCCATGTCTGCGGCAGCACAGGATTGTGAGATAAGCCTTACAATAGCTAAAGCTGCCCAGAAAGAGGAACTTCCATCTCAGGTACAAGAGATTTTAGGAAATCGTTTAGCTGCGGCAGTGGCCGCTCAGGGGGGTGTTGCCAATTCCAATTTTACACCATTCTTTATCACAGCTAAGGCCAATACTTTATATAAGGAAACATTGTCCGGTCCTCCTGTCAGTACAGCGCTTACTGTTCAATTGACTTTGTATATAGGAGATGCAGTAGGGCAGAAAGTATTTTCTACTCTCACTGTGGATGCAAAAGGAGTAGGTACTAATATTAACCGGGCATATATCAATGCTTTCCGTGCAATAAATGGCAAAAACGTGAAAATGCAAGAATTTATACGCGAAGGGAAAGAAAAAATTATCTCTTGGTATAATAGTAATTATAGGCAAATATTGATAAAAGCGCAAAAAAGTGCTTCTATGCATGAGTATGATGCTGCATTGTATTATGTTACCTCCATTCCTGAATGTTGTGTCGGCTATGAGGAAGCTAGTAAACTGATAGACACTTATTATACTCAATATGTGAATTATAATTGTCAATTGATTATGCAATACGCCAGATCCGAATGGGCAAAGTCACCCGATGCGGAAGGTGCTTCAAGGGCTTTTGACTGGTTGGTTTTCATTGAGCCGGGAAGTAGTTGTGAAGGTGAAGCTAAAGCTTTGTATAATGAAATAAAGCAAAAGGTGACCAGTGATTGGGATTTTGAGAATCGTGAGAAATATAAGGATGAAGCGGGGCTGAAAAAGCAGAGGATAGAAGCTGCCAGAGCTATAGGTGTAGCATTTGGTAATGGGCAGCAACCGGTTACTACTAATATTACTTGGCTCCATTAATTCAAGTTCAAATGATTTTAAATAAAAAGAATATGAGAAATAAAAAAGTTATCCTAATTCTATGTCTGCTGGTGCTGGTCAGTGGCTCTGTGCAAGCTCAGAGGTTGAAGGCCGTGCAGAATGAAAAGGGGCGTTATGGCTTTATGACGGAAGACGGGACAGTAGTGATAAAGTATAAATATGATGAAGCTACCCCTTTTAAAGACGGTATCGCTAAAATAGGAAAAGATGGAAAATACAGTCTGATTAATGAAGATGGTGAAATCATTACAAAACGGAAATATACATATATCGGTGAATTTTATAACGGGGTTTGCCCCGTCGCTGAAGGTGGAAATACTAAAAAAGGAGTAATGCTAACAACGGGTGGACTCATAGGCAATAAAGCTAGTAGTAATACAGGTGAAAAATGGGGGTTGATTGATAAGACAGGTAAGGAAATCCTGAAAACTGATTATGAGGCAATGGGAGATTTAAATAAAAAACTGATATATGTCTTGAAAGGCAAGAAGTTCGGGTTCATTGATTCAGCTGGCAATATCATAGTGAAGCCTACTTATAATTTTATAGGCAGTTTCAACGACCAAGGAATCTGTTGGGTTAATATCGGTGGCAAATACGATAAAAAGAACAACATGGTGTCTAAAGGTAAATTCGGGTTAATCAATGAAAATGGGCGGGAAATAATTCCTGCCAAATATGAAGATGTGGGCAACTTCCCTATTTTGCGAGATAAGAAAACTGGAGCTTTGCTTGATGAGGCTGCCTTTTATACTAAGGCAGACCAGTCCGCATTTCCTGCTACCAAGCAGGAGATACAGAGCTTGCTGCTTCCCAAGCCTCATGCTGCTGAGTCCCAGTTGCCTTCATCGAGGGTAGATTATTTTTATTTCATTAATAAGAAATCCCAAGGGTTGGTAGATGTCCATGGAAATACTATTATTCCTTTAACAGCCAATCAGGCTATTCTTCCTCCTTCAGACAATATGCTTAGGCTTGCTAAAGTGGAAAAGAAGCAAATAGCTAAAGCTTATTATGATTTGGATGCTGAAGTGATGGTCAGAATACCTTCTTCAGAAAAGGGAAAGTTTGGGGCTTTCAGCCATAATTTAGCTCCGGTTTCATTGGATGATGAATTGTATTTCATAGATAAAAAGGGGAACAAGGTGATTGGTGGCCTGTCAAAGGCTTTCCTGAGCAATGAAGGATACCGGGTGGTACAAAAGGGATCGGCTTTTGGTGCAATTGATTCTACAGGGGCAGTTGTTATTCCTATTGAATATACTAATTCGCTTACCAGTGTGAACAATGGGCGCTTGGGAGTACAAAAAAATGCTTCTTGGTTTTATGTAGATATGAAAGGACAAATCGTATCCGATAAGTATGACCGTATAGGCAATTTTCATCGGGGGTATGCATCCGTATGCCTGAACAAATTATGGGGGGCTATTGATTTGCAGAACCGGGTTGTCGTTCCTTTAGAGTGGCAAGGTGTAGCTCCTATAGTCAATCCGCAATTGATATGGGTGAAAAAGGATAACCTGTATTACCTTTATGATGGGGTGCAAAAGTCTGTTCGTCTGAAGCAGGGATTTGCCAATGCATCCAATTTTGATAATGAGATGGCTTATGTGATGTCCGATGGAAAGTGGGGGATTATTGATCCGGATGGCAAGATACTGGTGCCTTGCTTGTTCGAAAAAGAAGAGGATATGGTCTTGGCCAAACAATATATGTTAGCGGAAGACAAGAAGAGCTTGACCGAAGTAGAGGCTCTTCGAGTGATTGCACGTTTTGACCCGGATACAAATATGTTTAAGATAACCTCTGTCATTCCAGATAAACATTGGGATTATTAATTATTGAATGTTTGAAAAATGAAAAGATTCATTATAATACAGTTGTTGACGGTGGTATTCGCCGCTCAAATTCAAGCCCAAGGAGACGGCGAAATAAAATATCGTCGCAGTTCTCTTTATAGCATGATGATCAATCACGAAGGAAGAGAATTTGGTGATGAAATAAAGGATGTTTTTCTCAAAATTCCTGTTCCTGATAAATACAATAATCATGATTTAAGTGTAAAAGTAATCTATACTTCTGAAAAGAAATTGGATAAAAACCATGAGGAGATAGATGAATTTATCAGAAATAATGGTATTGCCAGTCGTATGGTAGGACGCTGGTTTAACCGTGATTACATGACAGGGGTCTGTGATGTAGAACTGGTGAAAGAACGAGGGCTGTACAATGCTTCCGAACTGGACAAGGCTTTGGCATCCAAGACTCAACGCGGAAACGCTCTGTTGGAAGATGCCGGTGAGGACTTGATTGGAAATACTTTTCTTATTGTGAATGATATTCGCTATATTGACCGTTCAAAAGGTTCAAGTGTGTGGGGAGGAATTGTCAAAGGGCTGGGTGCGGCAGCGGCCATTTACACCGGTGAGACATCCTATATGGATTTAGGTAATTCTACGGGAGATATAGTTGCATCCTATAAGGGGTTTAAAGTAAATATTGATACTTATCTCTATCAACTGGTTTGGGATGAAGAGACTGCAACAAAATTCTATACTCAATATTATACTGATAAGGATAATAAGGAGAAGGTGAATGCTTTCAATAATAACCGTAAGATGTTCAAGTTGAAGTATGTGGGCAGCCAGCATAGTGATGGAAGTAACACTTCCTTTTTGGGTATTAACTTGGACGAGCCCCAGCAAATGGTGCGAAAGGCATGCCAACGTGCCATTGATGAAAATATAGCGAGTCTGCAAAAGAATTTTGACCAGTTCAAAGTAAATACCCCCTTAATTAGTGTTTCTCCCCTTAAAGCTTATATTGGCTTGAAAGAGGGAGTCACTGAAAAGTCTAAATTTGAAGTACTGGAAGCCGAACTGAGCAAAGAAGGCAAAATGACTTATAAGCGTGTAGGAGTGATTCAGCCTAAGGAGAATCTGATTTGGGATAATCGTTATATGGCTTCCGAGGAACAGGCTTATGGTTCGGACTTTGGTTTTACCACTTTCCGAAAAGTGTCGGGTGGCGATTTTTATCCGGGAATGTTGATTCGTGAAATAAAATAAGTGTTTAAGTTAGCCGGCTTCGTCAACAGAAGTGAAAATTGGTTGCTTGCCAAAAAGATTTGTTGATATGGCTGAATAGTGAAATTCAAAACAAACAGGCGTTCATTTCCGAGGAATAAACGCCTGTTTGTTTTATGTTTTAAATGGTTCTATAGTTCTATACTGCCAGTCTGGAGAGGTGGTGAAAAGTATAACTGGGCTTTTGATGGTTCTTCCGATTCCATATCATATAGAGCTGGAATGTGAAGCCTAAATTTATATATTTTCAAGCTTGTCTTATTTGCATAATTTATTTATTGTATATATAGTCGTTAATTTTAGCTGCTTGGTATCTATTTTAGTGTGTTTAGTGTAAATCTTGACAAATGATAGTTTTTTGAATATAAAAGTTGCAATACATTTGCAAATGTAAACTTATAGAGTCAATTGTTACGAAGTATGGAAAAGACAATTATTGCAGCATTTTAATGCTAATTTCGTTAACATCGTATGCACAGGGTTTAATGTGGAATGCGAAGGCTGCTCAATATGAGCAGCATGTCTAGCGTAGAGGAATCTAAAATGCATCCAGGTTTCTATGCAGGAATAGGAGCTGAGTATGCTATTGATGAAAATTGGTCTGTCCGTCTTTCTTTATTGTTCACTATGAAAGGAGTGAAACAAGATTACAAATTTTAATAAAAATACTGCATTATGAAGAAACTGTTTTTTATCATGGCTATGTCCGTATGTGCATTTATGGCACAAGCACAAACTACTTCCGGTATTCGCGTGGGGTTAAATATGACCAGTGCTACAGGGAAGTATAATGATCTTATGGCAGATCAAGATTATAATAATAAAAGCTATATGGGTTACAGTGTCCATTATTTTATAGATGTTCCTGTGATTGGCAACTTTAGTATTCAGCCTGCTATTGGACTTTCTATGAAAGGTATCACTTATGAATATGATAAATTTACTACTAAAAAATCGCATCGGGTCGATTTGGATTCTTATAAGAAATATGATGTGACAGAATCTCGCGGCACTAGTGTCACTCAAAAACATAATCTGGGCTATTTGGACGTTCCTATTTTATTTGCTTATGCTTTACCTTTGTCAGAATCGTTTAGGGTTCAGTTGGGAGTGGGCCCTTACTTCTCTTATGGGTTGTTTGGTAAGTTTAAATATGAGTCGGATACATATTTGACAGTATCCCCCGACAAATATGGAGAAAATAAACATACCATAACCAAAGATGATTGTCCCTCCTTTGGCAAGAATGATGATGGGGACGATCCTAAAGGTAATATTAACCGTTTTGACTGGGGAATTGCCATACAGGGCAGCATCTATTGGAAGCGCTTGTTTTTGAATGTTGCTTATCAAAAAGGTCTGAAATCGGCTAATATTACTGACGAGAAGAATGAAGGGAAAGATAAATTGGCTCTTTCCAATTTGTCGTTAGGGTTAGGCTTTATATTTTAATTTGTGAACAGACTGCAGGAACTGTTGGAAAATAGAAAGATAGAGGGGCTTCAGAAATTTGATGAAACTCGTGCATCCTTTCTTGCTGAAATGAAGAATCTGTCGGGTGAAATGGAGGTTCACTTGGAAACTCATTTTCTTGTTTTTAGAGATAAAGCGGTGTGAATTTGATGTTCCATCGCTTTTCCTATGCTATTGGAATGAGCTCTGATTAGCTTGCCCGATAAGTTATGGAAAAGGGAATTTGGTTTCGGGGTCAGTCATTATAGCAAGCAGGTGGCAGGATATTTTTTTACACGTACATACATATGTGTAGAAATCTGTTTCCGGTCACAGTCCCGTATCGTTCCGAAAGCCTTTATTCTTTTCGGAAAAAACAAGGATGTTTGCAAAAAAGATGAAGACGTCTGATAAAAAGAACAAGACGTTTCGTTTCAAAGATCTATATCTTCCAACCTTTAGTTTAAGTCTTTCCGGCTACCGGTTTATCCTTCTCCTCCGAAAGGGAAGGATGCTGGGTGTAACGGCAAAACTTGGTACAGGATTTCGTGGAACTTGCTGCAGGATCCGACAGAACTTGTATCAAGATTCTGAATACTTTGGCAAGGAAAGTCGTTGTTTCGAGGCTGCACAAGTTTACCGTGTTCACCGTACAAGCCTATCGTGTTCATTGCACAGGCTTGTCCTGTCTGGTGGACAAACAAAGTAGGTTTGTACCATGTAACAAGGTGGATAAAGTGGTGGCAGTAGGCATTTTTGTACATAAAATAATGTGCTGCCACCACCTCTCTAACTTCCTGTTTATAGGGGTTGCAGGGAATAGGTGACAACAGTGACAGCAGAATTATAAAACTCTGTTGTAGGAAAAAGTGAGACAATTGGAGACGATCCCTCTGTACAACGTACATTATCTTTTATTTTCTTTCCCCGGATAATTAGGTCCATAAAGCATGGTCTTCTCCTTGACCACCAATCGACCGTCCTTCACGAACTCTTCGCCGCGTTCACTTAAATGACGGATCATTTCATTACGCATTTCCGTCAGCTGCTTCCTGTATTTTTTGTCATTGACGGCATTGTGCAATTCCTGAGGGTCTTGGGTTAAGTCGAATAACTCTTCGGTACCGGTGTGGATACGCCATATATATTTTATTTTGCCGTCAGTCAGTGCGCACCAATAGTTGTCATCACTGTAACAGGTGGCATGTTCTAGATCCAGATACTTGCGCCAGGTTGTTTCCATGCCTTTGGCAAGTGGCAACAAAGAACGGCCGTCCATGTCAGTGGGGATGGTCACATCGGCTGCATCAAGGAAAGTGGGAAGAATATCACGTAACTCTACAGGAGCGTCTGTTTTTCCCGGTGTAACGTGGTCGACGGAAGGCCATTTCACGATGTATGGCACATGAGTGGAGCCCTCGTATGGATAAGTCTTTCTCCAGTGATAATGGTCGCCCATCATATCGCCATGATCGGAAATGAAAACGATTAATGCGTCATTATACATATCCTTTTCTTTCAATGTTTGGATAATTCTGCCTATCTGTTCGTCAATGAAAGTGATGTTGGCATAATAATGACGTCTGGAATTGCGTGCATATTCATTGCCAAAATTACCGTATGGAGCGTCTTGTGCCGTCTTTTCAGGATTTAGTTTTTTTGCGTATTTGCCACACCAGTCTCCGATAGCAGGATCGGGTATTAGGGCATCCTCATACATGTCCAGATATCTTTGTGGTGGATCATACGGACTGTGTGGACGGGCAAAAGAAACTTTCAGAAATAACGGTTTGTTGGTCGGATCGTAGTTGCTGATAAGTTCACAGGCCATTTCTCCTGTCCAATAGGTAGGATGGAGGTTTTCGGGCAATTTATATATACTTGCCGTATGGTCGTTCCAGCCTATACCGGTGGCGTCAGGATTCTTTCCGGGAGCTTTTGTTTGGAACCATTGGCGGTAATCACTGGTGAAGTTCTCGTCTTCCACGCGTCCGCTTTCATCTAGCAGAGTGCCTTCGAAACCATGTTTTACCCGTTGGGGATGCCAGTGCATTTTCCCGATTCCAAAAGTATAATAACCAGCGTCTTTTAGCATCTGTGGCATTTCGTATTTATATTCGGGAGATACTTTTCCATATCCCAACAAGCCATGATGCCAAGGAGAAAGTCCGGTCAGCAGACCAGCACGTGCCGGAGTGCTGCTTGGACAAGAAGAATAGCCATTCATAAATAATGTTCCCTCGGCAGCTAGTGCGTCTAGGTTAGGGGAGATAACAGCATCGTTTCCCATACAGCCTATGGCATCGGCTCGCTGTTGGTCTGTCATTATCAGTATGATATGAGGATGGTTTTGTGCGTATGCAAAAGAGGAGCACAGTCCGGCTGTGACAGCCAATGTGTATTTCAGGTTGGTTAGAGTATTCATGTTTATAGGTTTTTCATAATGTTATGTGGCAAAGGTAGGAAATTTTTGGTAACCTTAAGCCATAAATAGTGATGGTAAAAGTAGAAATATTTGAAATTGAGGTCTTATTTTGTGCATACGTATGCGTGGCCTCATATATACTAATGGTAGAAAAAGGTTATAAAAAAGGCTTGTTCTTCATGAACAAGCCTTTTTTATATGCATGTATTAGAAATTATTCACTCCAATTCATTGCTTCCATACGTTTGTAAGAAGCATAACGTTTCTTGGCCATTTCTTCGCAAGCAGCAAACAGATCAGCAGCTTCAGCAGGATACTGCTTCATTACAGAGGCAAAACGAACTTCGTTCTTCAAGAAATCCTGGAAACCTTCCCATTTCGGTTCTTTAGAGTCAAGCATGAATGGATTCTTGCCTTCTTCTTCCAAAGCAGGGTTGAAACGCCATAAGTGCCAGTAACCGCATTCTACAGCCTTAGCCTCTTCAGCCTGGCTCTTACCCATACCTGCCTTCAAACCGTGGTTGATACACGGAGCGTAAGCGATAACCAATGACGGACCGGGATAAGCTTCTGCTTCACGGATAGCTTTCAAAGTCTGAGCTTGGTCAGCACCCATAGCAATCTGGGCAACATATACATAACCGTAAGTAGTAGCGATCATACCAAGGTCTTTCTTACGTACACGCTTACCTGAAGCGGCAAACTTAGCGATAGCACCCAGCGGAGTAGCCTTAGATGACTGACCACCAGTATTAGAGTAAACTTCAGTATCCAATACCAAAATATTTACATCTTCGCCGGAAGCAATCACATGGTCCAAACCACCGTAACCGATATCGTAAGAAGCACCGTCACCACCGATAATCCATTGGCTCTTCTTAACCAAATAGTTCTTGAATTCTGCAATGGTAGCGCAGTTCTTACATTTATCTTTAGCAGCTTCCACCATTGGAATGATCTTTTCGGCAGCGGCTTTGCTCTTGTCTGCATCGTCCTTACCATCAATCCATTCCTGGAATGCTTCTTTGTATTCTGCTGGACAAGTATCACTGGCGATAGCATCCTTCATAGCAGCTTCGATACGTGCACGAAGTTTCTTGTCAGCCAAAGTCATACCCAAACCGAATTCGCAGAAATCTTCGAACAATGAGTTAGCCCAAGCAGGACCTTGACCCTTTTCGTTCTTAGTATAAGGAGTTGAAGGAACAGAACCAGAGTAGATAGAAGAACATCCGGTAGCGTTAGCAACCATTTCACGGTCACCGAATAACTGGGAAATCAGTTTCACATATGGAGTTTCACCACAACCTGAACAAGCTCCAGAGAATTCGAACAACGGAGTAGCGAACTGAGAGTTCTTCACATTGGCTTTGATATCTACTAAATGTTGTTTGCTCTTCACGTTCTTAGCGCAGTATTCCCAATTGGCTGCTTGAGACAACTGGCTTTCCAAATGTTTCATTGTAAGAGCCTTGCCTCCCTTCTTCGGATTGCCCGGACAAACATCAGCACAGTTACCACAACCCAGACAGTCAAGCACGTCAACCTGGATACGGAATGTCATTCCGTCAAATTGTTTACCTACAGCTTTCAATGTCTCGAAGTTTGCACCCTTTTGTTCTTCAGCGTCAAGTACGAACGGACGGATAGAAGCATGAGGACAAACATATGCACACTTGTTACACTGGATACAGTTTTCAGCATTCCATTCAGGTACGAATGCAGCTACACCACGTTTTTCGTATTGAGCAGTACCTTGTTCCCAAGTACCGTCTTCGATGCCTTTGAATGCAGATACCGGCAACAAGTCACCATCCTGAGCGTTGATAGGACGAACTACTTCGTTGATGAATGCAGGGTCATTGTTAGCAGCAGGAGCTTCAACTTCCAGATTAGCCCAAGCCGGATCAACAGCCAATTGTTTGTATTCGCCACCACGGTCTACGGCAGCATAGTTCTTGTTCACCACGTCTTCGCCCTTCTTGCCATAAGACTTAACGATGAATTTCTTCATCTGTTCTACAGCCAAGTCAACAGGAATAACGCCTGTGATACGGAAGAATGCTGATTGCAGGATGGTATTGGTACGGTTGCCCAAACCGATTTCCTGAGCAATCTGAGTTGCATTGATATAGTAAACAGTAATGTTGTTTTGTGCGAAATATTTCTTAACCTTGTTCGGTAAGTTCTTGGCCAGTTCTTCACCTTCCCAAATAGTGTTCAACAAGAAAGAACCGTTCTTACGTAAACCACGAGTTACATCGTACATGTGCAAATAAGCTTGTACGTGGCAAGCTACGAAGTTCGGAGTATTTACTAAATAAGTAGAACGGATAGGAGTATCGCCGAAACGGAGGTGAGAGCAAGTGAAACCACCAGATTTCTTAGAGTCGTATGAGAAATAAGCCTGACAGTGCTTGTCGGTGTTGTCACCGATAATTTTCACTGAGTTCTTGTTAGCACCTACAGTACCGTCAGCACCTAATCCGTAGAATTTAGCTTCAAACATACCTTCGCCGCCTAATGCGATTTCTTCTTCTTGAGGAAGAGAAGTGAAAGTTACATCGTCTACGATACCCACAGTGAAGTGGTTTTTCGGCATTGGCAGAGCCAAATTCTTGAATACAGCGATGATTTGAGCAGGAGTAGTGTCTTTAGAACCTAAACCGTAACGTCCACCTACGATAACCGGAGCGTTTTCTGTTCCATAGAAGCAGTCTTTAACATCCAGATACAAAGGTTCGCCGTTTGCTCCCGGTTCTTTAGTACGGTCAAGAACTGCGATAGTCTTGGCAGTCTTAGGTACAGCAGCCAAGAAATGTTTAGCAGAGAACGGACGGTATAAATGTACAGAAACCAAACCTACTTTTTCACCTTTGCTCATCAAGTAGTCGATAGCTTCGCGGGCAGCTTCTGTAACAGAACCCATTGCGATAATTACGCGTTCAGCGTCTTCAGCACCATAGTAATCGAACAAACCATGAGGGCGGCCTGTGATTTTGCTGATTTCGTTCATGTATTCTTCTACGATAGCCGGAACTGCTTCATAGAAGTTATTGCAAGATTCTCTGTGCTGGAAGAAGTGGTCGGGGTTTTCAGCCATACCGCGTGCAACAGGGTTGTTAGGATTCAACGCGCGTTGACGGAATTCTGCCAAAGCCTGTTGATCAATCAGACCTGCCAGATCTTCATTCTCCAGCATTTCAATTTTTTGGATTTCGTGAGAAGTACGGAAACCATCGAAGAAGTTGACGAATGGCACGCGAGATTTGATAGTAGCAAGATGAGCTACAGCAGCCATATCCATAACTTCTTGTACAGAACCTTCGCACAACATGGCGAAACCTGTTTGGCGGCAAGACATGACGTCCTGATGGTCACCAAAGATACACAATGCGTGTGAAGCCAATGTACGAGCCGATACGTGGAATACGCAAGGCAGGAATTCACCGGCAATTTTGTACATGTTAGGGATCATCAGCAACAGACCCTGAGATGCAGTGTAAGTGGTAGTCAACGCACCTGCCTGAAGAGAACCATGAACAGCACCTGCTGCACCGCCTTCTGACTGCATTTCTTGTACCAAAACTGTTTCGCCGAAGATGTTTTTACGACCTGCGGCAGCCCATTCGTCTACGTATTCAGCCATAGTAGACGACGGAGTGATGGGATAGATAGCAGCTACTTCAGAGAACATATACGAGATATGTGCTGCTGCCTGGTTACCATCACAAGTGATGAATTTTTTTTGTTTAGTCATACAATTACTAATTATTAGGTAATAAAATCTATTCTCTATCTCTTAATATAAAAAGCCGAAAAGCCATAATGGGATCATATTTCCGTGTCCTAATTCCAATTTGTGTAGGGCATAATACACGTTTGGATTATTTTTGAACTTGCACCCTTCTGCGCAAATACGGAAATGCAGTCCGTTGTCTACCATAAATGAAGTGCCTTTATCGCCTTTATATAGTTTATGGTCCTTATACAGGGTATTCATGAAAAATGTATCCAGTACATCCTGTTCTTCGACCTTTACCGGATAAATGGAGTACATCAGGTTGGTGTTGTGCATCATCAGTTTGGAAGGTTTCTTGGGAAATTCCTCTCCCTTGGGATAAACCATATTGATAAGACGCGCATCTGCCAGATACTTAATGTAATTCATCACCGTGGCACGTGAAGTTTGAATCTCCGTGGCCAGCTGGCTGACGTTCGGAGCAACGGGTCCGTCCACAGCTAGCAAATATAGTAATTTTTTTATCTTTGAAAGATATTTCAGCTCAATTTGTTTGATAAGAAGTATATCTACTTCTATCATCATATTCATGGTTTTTAGCAGATTCTCCGAAAAGTTACGTTTTTCCAGGAAGAATGGGTAGAAACCGTGATGCAGATAGTCTTGAAAATAATCCAAGGGCTTCACGTTGCGCAGGATGGTTTTCGCTATCTGTTCGTGATTCTCCAAAATTTCTTGTAAGGTATAGGCACGGAAACAATTGCCGCTTTGCAAATTCAGATATTCGCGGAATGAGAAACCTCTCAGATAGTATACCTTGACAATGCCGCTCAGTTCTGGATTTTCTTCTTTCAGTCGCATCACAGATGATCCGGTGAATATAATCTTCAGAGTAGGAAACATTTCATAGCAAGCACGCAGGTCGTGGCTCCATTCGGGATACTTAAACACTTGGTCTATCAACAAAACTTTTCCTCCTCGTTTTACGAATTCTGCGGCAAACTCCACTAATGTATATTTAGAGAAGTAAAAGTTATTCATGTTGATGAACAGACATGAGTGATCCGTTCCGAACTTTTCTTTTGCATATTGCAGGAGGAAAGTCGTTTTCCCTACGCCACGAGTACCCTTGATACCGATCAGTCTGTCATTCCAGTCTATCTCGTCCATCAAGTCCCGGCGAACAGGAGCATTTGTATGTTCCACCAGATAACTGTGTGTTCTGTAAAAGGTTTCCATGGTTGCTTTTTTATCGGCTGCAAATATAGCAATACTAATTCAAATTGCAAACTGGAGATAGCAAAATATTATTTTTTTTTCTACTAAAAGACGGACAAGAGAAATGGTTTGTACTCTAAAACATTTATCTTTGTGTCCGGAAATGGAAGCGCTTTATTTATTCAATCCGGAAAATGATATGGCATTAGCTTGTGGTGATCCTTATTATATGGCACCTGCCAGTGCACGACGAATGGCGGCCGAGCTATCCATGTTGCCTGCATGGTATGCAGAAGAGGGAGGAACTGTGTGGCTGGATTCTGCTCAGCGTATGAAAACAATGGAAAGACAATCTTTTTTGCCGCTTTCGGTCAATTGGGTTTTAGAATTCGTACCCATTTATAATAAGGTGATTCCTTGGGGATGGAATCCGTCTTTGGTGCGTCGTTTGCAGGAAGCTGGATTTCCTGATACAGCATATCCTTCAGTAGAGCGTATGAAGCGTATCCGTCAAATATCCGGACGTCAGACGGCTGTAAAAGTGTTACGCCGCCTATGTAGACATATAGGTGGGAATATTCCCATATTGGGGGAGGCTTTTGTATTGTCGTCAATAGAGGAAGTGAAGGCTTTTGTGTTGTCTCATTCTCGTGCTTTGTTAAAAGCGCCATGGTCTGGTAGTGGAAGAGGGATACAATATGTTTCAGGTAGTTTTCCCATCCCTCTGGAAGGGTGGATTCGACACATACTTACCACTCAGCATGAGGTGATAGGAGAACCTTTTTATGATAAGCTTTTGGATTTTGCCATGGAGTTTTTTGCAGACGAGTGGGGACAGGTACATTTTATAGGGTATTCCTTATTTGAAACGGATAAGAGAGGTGTTTATAAAGAAAACTTGTTGGCGGCGGATCGGGTTATTGAAGCGAGGATATCCACTTATGTTTCTGCGGAAATCTTACATCAGGTTGGGAGGGCGTTACAGGTAGAGTTGGCAGAGGTGATAAAAGGGAGTTACGAAGGCTATCTGGGGGTGGATATGATGATATGCCGTACCCAAAATAGCGGGTATGCCATTCATCCGTGTGTGGAAATAAATCTTCGTATGAATATGGGAGTGGTAGCACGCTTGATATATGATAACTATGTGTGTGATGGCGTGCAGGGACGGTATGTTATAGAATATTATGCAAAGCCTGGTGAGGCATGGCATTCTCATCTTGCGCTTCAAGAAAAGTATCCTTTATATCTGGAGAATGGAAAAGTGAAGTCGGGTTATTTGTCACTTACACCGGTAGAGAACAATACGTCCTATCAGGCATATATCTTAATTTGATTTTCCGGATAAAGGAAGATACAGAAAAGAGGGGATGGTTACCATCCACCCCCTAATGCTTTATACAATTTTACTAATGTAATCTGTTTGTCTCTTATTGCATTGCTTAATCCTATTTGTGCGTCGAAATAGCTACGTTGTGCATCCAATACATCTAGATAGCCTATTACTCCATTGATGTATTGCAATTGGGCCAGTTCCATTGTTGCTTTAGAGGAACGTTCCAGTTGCAGGCGCGATTCGTAGATATCTTTTATCTTATTGAAGTCCACAATGGCATTGCGGGCCTCTTTGAATGCAGTCAGCACTGATTTTTCATAGCTGTAGCATTCCTGTTCGTATGCGGCCTTTTTGGCCTGTAAGGTTGCTCTGTATTTTCCCATGGCGAAGAGAGGAGTTAGAAGATTGCCACTGATATAATGAATGGGCGATTTGAAGAAATCAGAGAATTCTTCACTTTCTACGCCATATTGTGCTGTGAGGCTAAGTCGTGGGAACATATTGGTATAGGCAATACCTACACTGGCATTGGCTGCTATTAATTTCTGTTCTGCTTCACGTACATCGGGACGACGTTCCAGCAGAGTGGAGGGTAGACCTACTGGTAATGTTTCAGGTAGTTTTACTTCTTCGGGTAGAATGGAACGCTGTATGCGGTGCGGGTATTCACCTGCTAAAAATGCAATATCATTTTCTTTCAATGAAATTTTCCTTTCTAGTTCAGGAACTAAAGTTGCGGTACGTGCATACTCCACTTGTGCCTGTTGATAAGAAGTTTCTGAAGTTAGTCCTCCTTCAAAACGAAGTTTTGCCAAGCGTACTCCTTCTTTACGGGCATAGAGTGTTTGACGAACAATGTTCAGCTCATTGTCTAATGCGACCAATTCAAAATAGGCTTGTGCCACTTCGGACACAATACTCATTTTCAAGGCACGTTGCGCCTCGATGCTTCCCAGGAATTGTGCTATGCTTTTGTCTTTTGCCCAACGCAGGTTACCCCATAGGTCTAATTCCCAAGTTACGGTAAGTTTACCACCCAGTTCGGGGTCATTTTTATAGTTGTTACCACCATAATTACTTCCTTCTTTTTGAGCATAAGCGCCTCCGTTCAGTTGGGGAAAAAGGTTGGCAAAGTCTATGCGCTTCATTGCGGCAAGTTCTTTTACACGTGCCGCAGCAATTTTCATGTCTTTGTTGTTATCCAACGTTTTTTCTATCAAGCTTTGCAAGGTTGTGTCCGTATAGATTTCCCACCACTGCATATCGGCAATAGATAATGTATCCTGTTGTCGTAGCGTATCTAATTGTTGGGGCAGATGCAAGTCGGGACGTGTGTAGTGCTTACCTAATTGGCAAGAAGTCAGCAAAGTCATTCCTGATACGGCTATATATAATAATGTATGTTTCATCATTTCTTTCGTCTTTTTATATCCTTATTTTTGTTTCATTTTCGCTTTCATCTTGTATATCAGTACAAAGAAGAAAGGTACTAACAAAATTCCCACAGTTACAGCAAAGATCATTCCGAAGAATACACCTGTACCAATAGCTTGACGGCTGGCTGAACCTGGCCCGCTGGCGATAACCATAGGTAACATACCTAAGATGAATGCCAATGAAGTCATCAAAATAGGTCGAAAGCGGAGTTGTGAAGCGTGGAGTGCAGCTTGTACCACATCTATTCCTCTGTCCACTTGTTCTTTGGCAAACTCTACAATAAGAATTGCATTTTTGGCGGCCAGTCCTACCAACATCACCAATCCGATCTGGAAATAGACATCATTCTCCAACCCACAGCCCCATACACCTAGATAGGCACCTAATGCGGCTACAGGTAAAGAGAGTAATACTGCAACCGGTACCATCCAGCTTTCGTATAAGGCAGCAAGGAACAAAAACACGAACATGAACACTAATGCCAGCACCATACCGGTCTGTCCACCTGCTTGTTTTTCCTGGAAAGATAGTCCGCTCCATTCTACACCGATATTTTCTGGTAGGTGTTCGCGAGCTATTTGTTCGATAATTTCCATGGCCTGTCCTGAACTGTAACCATCTGCGGCCTCACCGCGAATCACAGAACTGTTGAACATATTAAAACGTTTGATGCTGCCCGGACCTGTGGTATACGAAGTGGTACCCAACGAGGTGAGCGGTATCATGGCATTGTCTGTACCCCGTACAAAAAATAGGTTGATATTCTCCTTATGTTCCCGGTAGGGTGCTTCTGCTTGAATATATACACGGTAGATACGATTAAACATATTGAAATCGTTTACATATACCGAACCTGTATAAGCTTTCATGGTCGAGAATACATCTGCTAAAGGTACTCCTGCGAATTTTACTTTGTCACGGTCTACATCGAAATAAAGTTGGGGGATGTCCGCTTGTAAAGCCGAGGATAAACCTGATAATTCCTTACGTTTTGATGCATAATACATCAATGTATCCGTAGCTTGTACCAAATTTTCAAAAGTGGCATCTCCACGTGCTTCCAGTTGCATCTCGAAACCACCCGAACTGCCCAATCCCGGAATAACGGGAGGGGTGGAAAGATATACCTTGCATTCGGGGTATTGCGACATGTCTTTTTTTACCTGTGCCATAATATCGTCAATAGTTTGCGAGTCACGTTCCTCCCAAGGTTTTAAGATGATAGTCAGTTCACTTCGTGCCTGACTGGTCCCTACACGCGGACTGCTTCCTGCCACGCTTTGTACATATTCCACTGCCGGATTTTCCATCAGGTATTCCACAGCACGTTCCGTCACGATACGTGTACGTTCCAACGTTGCACCTTCGGGCAGTTCCAACTCTATTTTAAAATATCCTTGGTCTTCGATGGGGAGGAAGCTGGTGGGAATAATGCGATGGATTAACAGGATGGCGATCAATACCATGCCGAATGTGCTCAGTACCCGACGCGGGTGTTTCACAATGTGCTTGATGAGTCCTACATATTTATGATTGCCGATAGCCAGCCACTTATTGATACGGCGGAATATGATATTCTTTTTCTTGTTCGGATCTTCCGGTTTCAGAATAAGTGAACACATGACTGGACTCAGTGTCAAAGCTACTACCGTAGACAGTAATACAGATACTACGATGGTTACCGTAAACTGGCGATAAAGTTGTCCGGTAATTCCACCTAGAAAACTTACGGGAACAAATACTGCTGCCAGTACCAAAGAAGTGGCGATAATGGCTCCTGTAAGTCCTTCCATAGCTTTCTTGGTAGCTTGGTAGGGAGATAGTTTCTCCTCTTCCATGATACGCTCCACATTCTCTACTACCACGATAGCATCGTCCACCACAATACCGATGGCAAGTACCAATCCCAACAGGGTCAGGATATTAAGCGAGAATCCGAAAATCAACATAAATCCAAAAGTTCCAATCAGTGAGATAGGTACGGCAACTAGTGGGATAACTGTTGCACGCCAGCTTTGGAGTGAAAGGTATACTACGATGATAACCAGTATCAGGGCTTCAAACAGTGTTTTGTACACTTCATGAATGGATTCCGAAATATACGTAGTCATATCGAAAGGTATCTCGTAACTCATTCCTTCGGGAAAATTCTTGCTGATTTCCTCCATAGCTTCTTTCACGCTTTTTGCTACTTCCATAGCGTTGGCTCCTGGTAACATATAGATGGCCAATACCGCTGCATTTTCTTTGTTGATGGCACTCTCGGTATTGTATGATTGTGCTTCGAGTGAGATGCGGGCCACATCACGTAAACGGATGATGGAACCATCGGCATTAGCACGGACTACGATTTCCTCAAACTGGCTTACGGTAGATAGACGTCCCTGAGTAGTGATGGGAATGGTTACGTCTAATCCTTGTACGGGTTGTTGTCCCAGTACACCGGCTGCTGATTCTCGATTTTGGTCTTTTAGTGCATTCTGCAAGTCGGCTACAGTCAGACCGAAATTGGCCAGTTTGTCGGGTTGTACCCAGATTTGCATGGCATAATATCGGCTTCCGATGTTTGAAACACGTCCTACGCCAGGGATACGGCGGATTAGGTCCAGCACATTCAGAGTGGCAAAGTTGCTAAGGTATATTTCATCGAACTTCGGGTCGGTAGAGGTAAGGCATAGGGTCAGCAATTGACTGGCAGCCTGTTTCTCTACCGAAATACCATTTTGTATAACTTCTGCTGGGAGGCGTGATTCTGCTAACTTGATACGGTTCTGTATTTCCACTGCCGCTAGATCGGGATCTGCCGAGATATCAAAAGTGACGGTGGCTGAAAAACCTCCCGAATTGGAACTATTTGATTCCATGTAAAGCATTCCTGGGGTACCGTTCAATTCCTGCTCTATAGGAGTGGCTACAGCCTGTGATACTGTCAGGGCACTGGCACCCGGATAGGATGCGCTGATTTTCACTACCGGCGGAGTAATCTGCGGATATTGGTCAATGGGTAGCATCGTGAGACCGATGATACCGACAATGACTATTAATATGGAGATGACAGCTGAAAATACCGGTCTGTCTATAAAGAAACTAACTTTCATAATGTCTATTGTTTTTTTGAATGCGTAAATTTTCCTCCATAGGGGAATTCGTATTCGGGAGTGAAATTATCCGATCGTATCTTCTTCCTCCGTTTTTTTGTCCTCTACGGCAGGACTTACTTTCACTTTCATGCCTGGATTCAGCTTGTGGTATCCTTCTATGACAATGTCTTCTCCGGGGGCCAAGCCTCTTTCCACCACTACTTGATTTTGGAATTCAGGACCTAATTCAATGAAACGTCTCTCTACTGTAGAATCTTTGCGCATTACATAAATATAGGCGCCGCCTTTTTCTATGATAACGGACTTTAACGGGACTACCGTAGCACTCTCTCTGACATCCAATAATAGTTTTACTTTGGTGAACTGCCCAGGAAGTAATACCCGTTCTGGATTCGGCATTTCGGCACGTACGGAGAATGTACCTGTGCGTGGATCAACTTGCGGTTCGGCAAAGTCTACTAGTCCTTTGTATGGATAAATAGTATTATCTGCCAAAGTAATGGATACATTGGGTTGCCAGGAGCGGGTGGAGTCTTTTTGACCTAAGTTCACATTACGTTCTTTACTTTTCAGATAGTCTAGAGCAGTCATGCTGAAATCCACTAATACAGTATCACTTTTTACTACGGTAGCAAGCAATGATTTGCCACCCGGACCGACTAATGTTCCTAAATCTACGTGACGTTCACTGATATGCCCTGCTAATGGAGAACGAACTATAGTATAACCTAGTTCCAGTTCTGCTTGATCAAGATCGGCACTACTCATAGCTACCGACGCTTCTGCTGTTTCATATGCAGCAGTAGCATTGTCCAAGTCCAACTGGCTGGCAGCGTTTTGTTCATATAGCGGACGGATACGTTCTAAGTCGCGTTTTGCTTTTTGTGCTTGTGCCTCATCCTTTTTCAATTGGGCGCGCGCTTTGTCAGCTTTGGCCCGATATTGATCTTGATTGATAACAAACAGCACTTGATTTTTAGTGACATATGTACCTTCTGCGAAAAGCATTTGTTCTAAATATCCCTCTACTCGGGCACGTACTTCAACGAATTGCTGTGCACGTACGCGTCCTACATATTCACCATATATTTCCACATCGTCTTGCGTTGCTGGTGCTATGGCAACTACTGGAAGTTCCGGCATCTTTGCCGGTTGATGGGAAACAATCAGGTAAATCCCGATAACTAGTCCAATACCTATTACTACAAGCGCTGTTCTTTTCTTTTTTAGCGCAATTTCTTTGTGTGTAAAAAATAGTTTCATACTTTAGTTTTGTTATTGTTTAAGATGCCATCAGTAGAAATACAAGCAGCGTGCCAAACTATTGTAAATAGTCTTTCCTATTCATAATCAGTGCTTTATTTCTGTCTTTGGTTGATAGGGAAAGTGTGGAAAATAGGCAACAGCTGTAGAATAATTCCACAGTAGGCGTAATTAAATTTAGTAGAGGATTATCGATTTGGATGCAAAAATAGTAAAATAGTGGGTAATCTTAAAATATTTATTCACTATTCATTATAATGAGGAAGATGTTATAGTGTTAGCAGATATGTATGCAATTTAAATTTTGCTTGAGATCGTCGTATCTGCAACCTTATTGTTTTGAAAACACGCCCCCTTTCATTTTGAAAAGGGTTGTGTTTTTCTTTTTTATGACTGAATATGGTATCTGTTTGTTTATCAGGAGATTATAGTCTTCTTTTTCATTTTGGCATAGTATTCGCTATATACTTGTCAAATATAAAAGGTATAAAAAGATGGGAGAATTTTATAATCCAGATAAATTATATAAAGGTGGAAGCCGAAATAATAGCTTGATAAATAAAAAAATGATATTCCGTGTATTGGGAGTATTACTTTTTATTGAATCTGCTATGTTTCTGCTTTGTGCGGCTATTTCCTTATGTTACGGCGAGCAAGATTATCAATATTTTCTATATACCATTCTTTTGAATACATTGGTCGGTGGAGTTTTGCTAATTTGTAGTAGAGGTGCTGAGAATCGACTAACACGACGAGATGGGTACTGTATTGTAACTTTTACTTGGTTTTTGTTTACGTTGTTTGGAATGCTACCTTTTTATTTTAGTGGAGGAATCCCTTCAGTGACAGATGCTTTTTTTGAAACCATGTCGGGTTTTACTACTACAGGAGCTACTATATTAGATGATATAGAATCTCTTTCACATGGCCTGTTATTTTGGCGTAGCCTGACACAATGGATAGGTGGCTTGGGTATTGTTTTTTTTACTATTGCTGTGCTTCCTATTTTCGGGGGAGGAACTATACAACTTTTTTCAGCTGAGGCTATCGGAGTGACGCACGACAAAACACATCCTCGGATTGATGTGATGGCTAAGTGGCTGTGGATGATATATGCTATCCTTACAGTTGTAGAAACTATGCTGCTGATGATAGGAGGAATGAGTTTTTTTGACGCGGTATGTCATTCATTCTCTACAACGGCTACAGGTGGTTATTCTACTAAACAAGCCAGTGTGGCTTATTGGAATTCTCCGTTTATAGAATATGTAATAGCGATATTTATGATTCTTTCGGGTATTAATTTCTCTCTCTATTTTATGTGCCTGAAAGGGAAGGGCAAGCGTCTATTTCAGGATGATGAATTCCGTTGGTTTATGAAATCAGTAAGTATTCTGACGCTTGTTATCACGCTTGCCTTAGTTTTTCAGAATCATTATGATTGGGAAAAGGCATTCCGCAGGGCTCTGTTCCAAGTGGCTACGGCACATACGTCATGCGGTTTTGCAACGGATGATTATAACTTGTGGCCATCTTTTACATGGATGCTTCTTATTTTTGCTATGTTGTCGGGTGGATGTACGGGGTCTACTAGTGGGGGAATCAAAAACATGCGCCTTATGATTCTGGCGCGTAATATCAAGAATGAATTCAAACGGATGCTGCATCCTAGGGCTGTATTGCCTGTTCGTGTGAACCGTCAGGTTATATCGCCTTCCATTATTGCTTCGGTGAATACATTCTTTGTATTTTATTTGTTTTGTGCTTTGGTCGGATGGACACTACTGATGTTTTTCGGGGTGGGGCTGACTGAGGCGATGAGTACGGTTATTTCTAGCTTAGGCAATGTGGGACCGGGGTTAGGGGCATTCGGTCCTGCTTTTTCGTGGGCGGCGTTGCCCGATGCTGCTAAATGGGTATTGTCGTTCCTTATGTTGATAGGGCGTTTGGAATTGTTTGCTGTGTTGTTGCTTTTCTATTCAGGATTTTGGGAAAGATGATAGTTCTCCGAGAAAAATTGATATGTATCATTTAATTAATGGGTATTCGTTGAAATGAAGTTCTAGAATATGTATTTTTACAAAGGATGGTATATATTTGTGCTCGAATTTACAATACATTCATGTTATGGCAACTTCGAGAGAGATGACTTCGGGACGTCCGTTCCCTTTGATATTGAATTTTGCTTTTCCTTTATTGCTGGGTAATTTACTTCAGCAGACTTATTCCTTGATGGATGCTGCTATTGTGGGTAAGTTTCTTGGAATTAATGCTTTGGCTTCTGTAGGAGCTAGCACTTCGGTGGTGTTTTTGATATTAGGCTTTTGCAATGGCTGTTGTGGTGGTTTCGGTATTCCTGTTGCACAGAAGTTTGGAGCAAGGGATTATGGTATGATGCGGCGTTTTGTGGCAGTTAGTTTACAATTGGCAGCGGTGATGTCTGTGGTAATTGCTATTGTGACTAGTATGTTTTGTTCGGATATTCTTCAGATGATGCAGACCCCGGAGAACATCCTTGAAGATGCTTATTTTTATTTGCTGATTACTTTCATCGGGGTGCCCTGTACCTTTTTCTATAATTTGCTTTCAAGTATTATTCGTGCATTGGGTGATAGCAAGACTCCGTTTTGGTTTTTGCTTTTTTCTACGATATTGAATATTTTGCTTGATCTTTTTTGTATTTTGGTACTTGATTGGGGAGTTGCGGGAGCGGCTTTAGCTACGGTATTCTCACAAGGTGTTTCGGCAGTGTTGTGTTATTTGTATATGATGCGTCACTTTGAGATTCTGAAGGGGACTTCGGCAGAACATAAATTTCGAGGAGCGTTGGCAAAGACTTTATTGTATATAGGTGTGCCGATGGGATTGCAGTTCTCTATTACTGCTATCGGCAGTATTATGTTGCAAAGTGCGAATAATGCGTTGGGTACTGCTTGTGTAGCTGCTTTTACGGCTGCTATGCGTATTAAGATGTTTTGTATGTGTCCACTTGAGAGTCTGGGTATAGCTATGGCTACTTATAGTGGACAGAATTACGGTGCAGGAAAGCCGAAGCGTATCTGGCAGGGAATCAAGGCGAGTGTATTGATGATGACTATTTATAGTGCTTTTATGTTTGGAGTCTTGATGTTGGGAGCGCGTACTTTTGCCTTGTTATTTGTTGACCCTGTGGAATGGGAGATTCTGAAGGATACGGAACTGTTTTTGCATATTTCCGTTTCTTTTTTTCCGGTTTTGGGTTTACTTTGTATCTTGCGTTATTCCATTCAGGGGGCGGGCTTTACCAATTTGGCTATGTTGTCGGGGGTATCCGAAATGATTGCCCGTATAATGGTTAGTCTTTATGCGGTACCAGCATTGGGCTATTTAGCTGTTTGTTTTGGTGACCCTACGGCATGGATATTTGCAGTAATTTTTTTGATTCCCGCATTTATATATGTGTATGGAAGAATAAAACGGATGCCACCTCAGGAATGGTAAAATACTAATTTAGTGTGTGAGGTGCTGAAAATATTTTTTTCGGCACCTACAGATAAATTTTCTGAGCAATAACTATCAGAAATTACTTTTCTTTTCTACAAAAATTATTTTTTTAGTTATAGGATGAACAAACTCTAAACTTTCAGCATGTAAATAAAGCCTGTCTGCTTTTCGTCCGTAAAGTTCATCTCCTCGTATAGGACAATGTAATCCTTCCGGATGGGCGGCATGTACTCTTAATTGATGTGTCCGTCCTGTTAATGGATAAAAAGCAATAAGTGTTCTTCCTTCTTGTTCGTTTAAAACCCGATACAGTGTGATAGCGGTTTTTCCATGTTCATGATCTACTATTTGTCTGGGCCTGTCAAGAGGATTCATACGGAGGGGGAGTGTTATAGTCCCTTCTTTAGAGGGAATCTTGCCATCCAATAAGGCAATATATCGCTTTTTTATCATTCTATTCTTGAATTGTGCTTGCAGATGCTGATGTACTTTTTTGTTTTTTGCTATCAATAACACACCGGAAGTCGCCATGTCCAATCGGTGGACTATCAGAGGACCTGTGGCATCTGGATAAAGTGTCTTTATATGTTGATAGACAGAGTCGATTTCTCCTTTTCCTGGAACCGAGAGCATTCCTGCTGGTTTGTTGACTACGACTAGGTAATTATCTTCATATACTATCTCTAATGGTATTTCATGATAATGTTTTTTCAACAAGGGGTTTTCTTCCACTTCCAGTCCTTGTAACATATGTTTCAAGATAGGTTCGCATTTCCCTTTACATGCTGGATAGTAGTATCCATGATGTCTTATTTCTGCTTTTGGAGAATCTCCCCACCAGAATTCTGCCATGGCAATAGGTTTTAATTGATGCTTATAGGCATACTGGAGTAATTGGGGAGCAGCACATTCACCGGCTCCGGCTGGAGGAAATTTTTGTATAGTTTGTGCAAAAATACGACATAAATCTTTTGTTTCTCCACGGGCGTTTAGTATCTGAAACTGCTCAAATAGTTTTCGTTGCAAAGTGGCAGAACGTTTTTTTCTTTCTATCTTCATTGTTTCTATTTTTGTGATGAAAGTATCGGCCTCTGCTTGTAGTGAAGCGATTTTTTCTTTCCACATTTTTTCCATGCGTTTTAATTCAGCTTTTTGAAACTGGCTTTCGCGTATCATTGCAGCTAATTCCTTTGCGTCGGGAACTCCCGTCTTACGCCGGATTTCTCTGTTTTTTTTAGCGGATTTGAAAAATTCTTTAGCTTCTGTCAATTCCTGCTGGGACTGCATTGTTTCTTTTTCAATTTGTCGGAGCAAATCTATGTAATGGGGATCGTTCTGTGTCTTTTTAATGCGTACATTGATGGCAGATATATGTTCTTCCTCTATTTTGAAGAATCCTTGTGGTTGTAACAAATCATAAATTGGTGGGACGAAGAAAGGATGATGGCTTTTACTAGCCAATGTTCCTGAAAATGCGGCCAAATAACCTATTTTATTCTCGGGTGTTTGTACAATTAGGACGCCAAACATTTTTCCTTGTTGCAATTCTTTTTGCCATTGGGATTGACTTGCCAGATAGGCTTGTACTTCTTTAGTCGCTATTATGCAAAGTGGATGAGGGGTATAGTGAAAAGGATAAGTGAACTTATCGGGTAACTTTATAGCGGCAATGGAATTCTTAAAAAAATGTATCATAATTCGTTTAATATAGTTGATAATGATTCGTTCTTCTTGTGAGGTTATTATGCGGGCAAGTCGGAATGGATAATAAAGTTTTTGTTTAATTCCTGTAATACTTCAGTTAACTGTTTTTCAGCCTGTAACGGGAATATAGATATACGATTTAAGATTAGGATGATATCACGTTGAAAATTGCGGAGTTCTATTATTTTTATAAGCGTTTCTTTCTCTCTTTTTACCATATAATTCCCTTCTATTTTGTTCGTGTCTACATTGCTTTCTATTTTGAAACCGCTAGTTGTTTTTATGACGGTTATTTGTGGCTCTTCTTTTCGAATTGTGATTTGTCTTTCAGGATTTTCGTCCGAAAATACCAAAGGATATCCTACCAGCTGCATAATAGGCTTGGCGCCACTGAAGCGCATACGGCTTTTTTCTTCCCAATCATTAGAAAGTTTTTTAATACATAAAGTTAATGCGTGATCTGTTTCATTCATCTCGGACATACCTTGCTGAAAAGTAGTGAGTGAAATGATACGTCCTTTACTCCATACAATGCCGTCCTTTGATTTTTGTAAGTATGGATTAATGTTGTTGTGTCGGTCTATACGGTAAATAATCCGGCTTTGTGATTCGGAACTTTCTTTTTTTTCTTTGTTTTTGGGTGAGAGTTCTTTGGATTTATCTAAGAGTAATGCAAGAACTCTTTCCCATTCATTCATTTTTTGAAAGGGAGGGAGTAAAGGGGGAAAGCCTATTTCTTGAATCAGACAGTCTGCTTTGCCAATGTAAGGAGAGAAATCTAGAGAGCATTCCAATTGTAATAACTTAAGATGATCGGCGTCAATGAACTGCTGTATTTCATCATTACTTATGTTTAGTTTTATTTTTTTCTGAAGTTGATAATGATGTGTTATAAGCATAATCAGAACTTTGACTAATGGTGAAAATTTGTCGTAATTATAGAGAATATGTTCTATGGCTGATTCCATTTTTTCATTTAAAGCATAAAGGGCAAGTAGTTGGGCAGGCATCATTTCTGATGGAAGATAATCTCTCATAAATAAGTTTCGCAATGTTTTTTTTGACTCGATGGTGGAGTCGTTTAGTAAGGCAATGGTATAGAAGAGATTGAGCAATGCGTTGTCAAAGGTTTTAGTATTCATTCCTTTCAATGATTGAGAATAGAGATCAAGAGCTTTGCTGAGATCGCCTCTATATTGGTGATAAATAGCATGGTAATACATACCTTCGGGCATATCAGTAGAAATTTTTTGGGGAATTTCGTTGATGTGTCCGGGTAGGATATATTGGTAAAATGCAAATTCCAATTTATATTTTTCTCGGATTGTCGGTTCTATTTTTTCATTTTCAAAGTATCCGTTTATCATACAGGTTATGTTGGGATGAAGCAACCCTGATGCCCATATATATTTGTATTCGTGAAAAAGAGTGTCGATGATGTATATGGGAATATTTTGAAAAAAAGGCATCCATTCGGGAAAGGTTGGCATATGCATTAATATGTAGCGTAACGGTTCGAAATCAGCGTAAGAAGGGAGTTGACTTTTTAAATTTTTTCCTAGTACATAATCCTGAATGATGATAACCCACTCTTCTTTTCTCCAGTTATTTGAGGGAGAAAGCCGGGAAGAGATGAGGAAAGCTGGTTTTTGAGGACTTTTCTTCATATCTATAAGAAGTTGCAGCTGGATGTCAGCCTTCAACATATAGTGTATGTCTCGTGGCCCTTCTGCTGTTAAAGGGAATATTTTGTTTTCATCTTCTAGTTCTTTCAAAATACTTTCTATTTCTTCCGGAGAGAAATTGAATATTCGGCTTATTTCACGGATTTCATGGTAGAGGGCAAAAGGTTTGATTTTCCATGATAGATATTTCATTATTTGTTCTTTGTGATCAGATTTTGTAATATAATCTTTTTTTCTGTCTAATTTTATTTCCATAGCTACACTTTTATTTTGCGGTTTTATATTCTTGGGCAAAGATAGGCATTTTCTTGCCAATAATCTTTTTATGTTGTGCAAATTCACTATGGATGCTATACAACTGATTTTTTTTCTATTTTTGTCGATGATTTATAAGAAAAATTGGGTGTTGGTTTGTTATTTTGGATAAAAAAAGAAAGTAGGCATGAGAAAATTGTTGTGTCCGCAATGCAAAATTGCAGGGTTATACGTTAAAAATGAGAGGAAAGAAAGGTTGTTAGTTTATGTATCGGATGAAGGAGAAGTGGTACCGAGAAATTTGGAAGAGAATATGGAAGGGTTTGATTTAACTATTGTCTATTGTTTGGGGTGTTCGTGGAGTGGCTCTCCAAAAAGACTGGTGAGGAGGTAGGTATGGAAGGAAAACTTAAAATTTCATTTATTGGTGATAGTCACATTGCTTATTGGCCGTTTGAGTCTTATTTTCCCAAATGGGAATGTTACAATTATGGTGTTCCGGGGAAAGGGCTGGATTATGTGGAGATGTTTCATAAGGATGTTTCGGATAGTTATGTGGTTGTTCAATTGGGGACTAATGATATTTATAATCTGAATACAGAAAATATGGATGTTTATGTGGAGAGGTATGTGAAGGCGGTTGGTGCTATTTCTTCTCGTGGTACTTATTTATTCTGTATCTTTCCGCGTAATGATTTTATGGATGGCACAGCAGTGAACTGTTTTATAGCTTTGTTAAATGGAAAAATTAGAGAGAAGATAAAGGAAGAAACTAATGTTGTATATTTAGATGTGTTCGACAAATTGTTATTGAATGATAAATTGAATCCTGATTTGACCATTGATGATTTGCACCTGAATGGAGCTGGATATCGGATATTAGTTTATACCTTGAGAGATCTTTTTTTGACAGATAGATAAAGAGAGTATTTTTATGTTAGTAGGGATGAATGAAAATAATCATTGAATCTAAATATAGAAATAGCGATGAATATTTTATTAGTGAGTAATAATGACATGTGTCGTAGTCGTATGGCACAGAAGATATTATCTTCTTTTGGACATGGTATAAGGATATTTACATCTGGAGTTCTGCCGGGAAGAGTGATACCATCTTCAGTGGTAGGGGTGATGGAACAGAATGGATACGACTGTTCTCGTAAGAAAGCTAGTGATGTGGATATATATTGTCATCAGCCATGGGATTATGTGATTACTCTCTGTGAAGAAGCGAAGGAAGTGGAGGGTGATTTTAATAAGGAAGTGAAAAACTGGAAGCATTTTTCTTTCGATGACCCGTTTCAGCATGTTTATGGGGATGAAACCGAATTGGAATATCGTATTTCCGAACTTTATGAAACGATGTATTGTGAATTATATGAGTTTTATCGGGATGAACTGAGTGAGCAATTATTGCCACGTTGTACTTGTGGGGCTAATACCTATTGTCGATGTGAGTGAACCAGTAGTGTCCCATAGATGTTTGGGCATATTGACGCATCCATTGGGCTTGAAGGTGATCCCTTCTTTTTCCAATAATTCTTTTTGTTTCTGCCAGCCGGGAACTAGTCTTCCTTGGCTGTTTACTACCCGATGGCAAGGAAGATGTTGTTCTTCTGGTGCATGAGATAAAGCTTGTCCTACCATTCGTGAACATTGGGGCTTGCCTATAAGCTGTGCTATTTTTCCGTAAGTAGAAACATTGCCGTAGGGGATTTCTTTTATAATGCTATATACTTCTTTATAAAATTGTGCTCTGTCCATTCTGTTTATTTATGAATGAAATGCTTGATAGTTGTTATGGGATGAAAAAAAATCATTCGCGGACCAGCATATCGCATTACTTCTCGCATTCGTTTCTTCATTTCTGGTTTATAACAATGTATGGGACAGTTGCGGCAAGTCTTTTTTTGTTCACCGAATGTACAATGCTCTAATCTGTTATGTGCATAATGCAATAACTGCTGACAGGTTGGGCAAAGCTCTTTATTGCCTTCCTTGTACCGACAATAAATTCGGATCATTTGTTCTGCGGTACGTTGTTCTTTTTCAATAATTCTCATCTGTAATGAAGTTTTTGTGTGAATAAGGTGCAAATATAGGACTATTTTTTCTTATTTTTGTATTCAATTAGTGTATAACCTTTAAAACAAAGAAATAATGGATAAAGTTGTTGTTAATTCGTACGAGGATTTTGAGAAGTTGCTAGGACGGCAGATTGGTATTTCCGACTATGTGGAAGTGTCGCAAGACCGAATTAATCTTTTTGCAGATGCTACCTTGGATCATCAGTGGATTCATGTAGATACAGAACGTGCTAAAGTGGAAAGTCCTTATCATAGCACTATTGTACATGGTTACCTGACTCTTTCGTTGCTTCCACATATGTGGAACCAGATTATAGAAGTGAATAATCTGAAAATGATGATCAACTATGGTATGGACAAGATGAAATTTGGACAGGCTGTTCTAGCAGGTCAGAGTATTCGTATGGTAGCAAGTCTTCATTCTTTACAGAATCTGCGTGGCGTAGCCAAGGCTGAAATTAAATTTACAATTGAGATAAAAGACCAATCGAAGAAAGCACTTGAAGGCATCGCTATTTTCCTGTATTATTTCAATTGATTTTTTCAAATAATGTCTGAAGGAGAGTTAGGTGTATTTTTATCGTTCTTGGATAAATGTTTTTACCCAAGAACGATTGCTTTGTTTTGATTTTTTTTAGACGCGTATATATCCTTTTGGAGAAGTTAAGGATTAACAAAATTAATAATGAAGCAGAATAGGTATTTAATGATCATCTATAAAATGAAAAACTTATTTTAGGTTGTTTTTCTCTAAATAATAACACAAATGATCATATATTTTGCCATCATAGCTCACTTCGGCTTGATGGAGAATGCCTTCGTATGCAAACCCCATTTTCTCCAAAACACGTTGTGAACGTTTGTTTTGAGGATAACAATTTGCACTGATCAAAGTTAATCCTAGTTTGTTGAAGCCATAGTCCAAGACAGCAGAGGCGGCTTCAAATATATATCCTTTTTCCCATTGGGCTTCGTCTAGCCAATAACCTATCATTCCGGTATTTGAATTCTCTCTCTTAGGGTCTGGTAGAATTCCTATAGCTCCTATCAGAAGCTGGTCTTCCTTTCTAGTGATGGCCCATGTGTTTTTTTGTGGTATAAATATTGTTTGAAGAATTTTCAGAGATTCTTCCAGCGTGTCATGAGGCTTCCAACCAGCATTATTTCCTAGGTTGGGATTCTGGCAACAGTTAAAAACAGCTTCTGTATCATTCTCTGTAAAAGGACGTAAAATAAGTCGCTCAGTTTCTATTACATGATTTCTCACAGGAGGGTATTCCTGCTTTTTTTTGTAAACACACTCTATCCGGTTTCCATCTGGATCTAGTACCACACTTTCAAAATAGCCATCTCCTGAAATGCGAGGTTCACCTACGATATGGTATCCTTTAGTACGTAGCTGTTCCGTTAGTGATAAGATAGCTTCTTGGCTTTCAAAAGAAAAAGCTAGATGAGTCAATCCCAATCTGTTTTCTTCTATCGGAACATTTTGCACGTCAATCCTACTCATCAACTCTAATGTAGCACCACTTTCAAATGAAATGAAGTAAGATTCAAAACCTTTTTGGGAATTAATGTATTTTTCATTACTTGTTCCGTTAAAGTAACGAGTGTAAAATTCCCTTAATTTTTCCAGATGAAATGTCCAAATGGCGATATGATGTATTTTCATGAGTGATTATTTATTCATTATAGATATTTTCTTTAGTTCGTTTTTATTCTAAATAAATCATCTTTTTGGTCATTCCACCATCGATGATGATATTTTGTCCATTGATGAAGTCATTCTCTTCTTGACATAAAAATAAACACATACGTGCTATGTCTTCCGGTTTGCCTACTCGTCTTGATGGATGTTGGGCATGATCTTCTGGGCGTAGCCGTTCGTAATCATTGGTCTGAATCCATCCCGGCGAAATACAGTTTACGGTGATATGAAAGTCGGCAAGGGATAAAGCAAGTGCATGGGTCAGTGAATAGATTCCTCCTTTGGAAGCCGCATAGCTTTCGCTTCCCGGTTCGCTCATTAAATAACGGGTGGAACAGATATTGATAATTCTGCCATACGGGTGATTTTCTGCTTGGGATTTGCGATGTAAAGCTAATGTGCGTGAGGTGATAAATACAGGTCGCAGATTGATGGACAAAATTTTATCAAAATCTTCCACGCTGGTTTCTGTGATGGGAGAAAATTCGCTTATTCCGGCATTGTTGATAATGATGTCCATATCCCCCCACTTTTTAAAAAGTTCGTGCATACAGTTCTCAAGGGATTCTTTATCTCTTACATCGGTATGGTAGAAAATTGCTCCGGTCTCTTTGGCTGTCTGTATTCCTAAATCCTTATTTTTGTCACAAAAGGCGACTTGGTATTGTGAGTTGCAGAAAGCTTTCACAATGTTTTTCCCTATGCCATCGGCACCTCCTGTGATGAATGCTTTTCTAGGAAGTTTGATCGTATTGTCTGTCAGGTCCTTTGGTTGAAGCTTGACGGAAATCGTTTTCTTCTTTCCTTGTTTACGTTTTTTTTCCCATGCAGCCTTTCGGGCTTCATATTGTTCGTATTGTCTTTCTATATAATTGTCTGCCATAAGTTTTGAAATATATTTATCGGAATGTTATTCTATTGTTTACCATAAAATTAACAGCTCCATATATTATTATTCCAATAAATTGTGCTGTAAATTCTTTGATCCCTATTGCTTCTATCATCAGTATCACAAAAAGAAGTTGTATGCCATAGGCAATACCGAAAGCGGTACAAAAGAGCATTATTTGTTGCCAAAGACTGTTTTGGGGATTGCTGGAAGGAAAAATCCAATATTTGCTCCATATAAAATTATGGGTTTGAGCGATGAGATATGCCATAATATTTGCTACTATATATTTCCCTTTGAATGAGAAGTAACTCATCACAATCCATATCACTAACATGGTAATAAGATAATTTAAGGTTCCTATTGTAGCAAAACGAACTAAACGTACTGATGCTTTCATCCTCTTTTTATTGGTTTGTTTTATATGGTGAATTTGGGTGCAAAATTACTAAAAATATGTGATTTTAATGCTTGTATAATAAAAAAGAAGCCTACTTCTCTTAGTTTCTGTTTTAATGTTGTTCAGTATTTTTTCAAAGAAAATTTAAACTGGCTTTTTTCAGTTTTGTTCTGAATTTGAAGTTCAATTGTAATAGAGGTGGACTTTTTTAGGGAAAGATGGGAAGAAATGTTGAAAAGCATGGTGGAAATCCGGAGAAAGTGTTGATGCAAATATGTTGATTTTATGATAATCGGACAATATATAAGGCACACTTTTATATCATGCAAAATAATAGCATTTTATAGATGTACCTTATAAACTGTCCGATTGTAAATATTCAAAATCTGTGATTAATGAATTTCGATGATTCTGTTCACTTTGGCTTTTTCTTCAGGAGTGCGTTTAGGCAAATCAATGGTCAGAACACCGTTGCTGGCATTGGCGCTGATTTTTTCCTTAACCACATCTTCAGGAAGAATCAAAGCTTGTTCGAACTTAGAGTAAGAAAATTCACGACGTAAATATCTTCTGTTGTGATGGTCGTCCTCTTTTGTTTCATTCTTTTTCTCCATTGAGATCACTAGTTCGTTGCTTTCGCTGATGTGGATATTGAAATCTTCTTTAGTCATACCCGGAGCAGCAACCTCTACTTTATAATCTTTGTCACTTTCAATGACATTAATTGCAGGAGCGGTAGCGTTTGCTCTTGTCAACCATTCATTATCAAAGAAATCGTTGAAAATACTTGGTAACCAATTCTGATTGTTATACTTTCTAGTCGGCATCATAATTATAATCTCCTATATTTTAAATTGTTACTAGACTGTTTTTGAATCTTTTTATCTTGTCGTTTTTGGCAATACACTGATGTTCTTGCAAAGTATATGCCTGATGGCAAAATGTCAGCCGGAAATGAAATGAATTTAAATCTGTGAAGATAATTTTAATGAATATCGAGATGTGTTTAAACCTTTGTAAAATTTGTTTGCAGTTGAGAAGCAAGGCAAAGTGATAAAGAAAGCCATTTTGTCAGCAAATGGCAGCTATTATTTATGTCTGTATATTATCTTTGCATCGTTTTATAAAGATAACCATTAAAGAAGAAAAGGAAATCATGTTGGCATATACTTATATTAAACAGGGAAAATTTGAATTGATAGAGAAACCGAAGCCTGAGTTGAGAGACTCGCGTGATGCTATTGTGCGCGTCACTCTCGGGAGTATTTGTACCAGTGACTTACATATTAAACATGGTGGTGTGCCACGTGCTGTTCCCGGAATAACAGTGGGGCATGAAATGGTGGGTATTGTGGAGCAGACAGGACGTGATGTTAAATTAGTCAAACCGGGCGATCGAGTTACCGTCAATGTGGAAACCTTTTGTGGAGAATGTTTTTTCTGCCGGCATGGATATGTGAATAATTGTGCTGATCCTAATGGGGGATGGGCCTTGGGATGTCGGATTGATGGGGGGCAGACGGAGTATGTTCGCGTACCTTATGCTGATCAAGGCTTGAATCTCATTCCCGATTCCGTGAGTGATGAGCAAGCTTTGTTTGTAGGAGATATCCTTGCTACAGGATTTTGGGCTGCTCGCATTTCGGAGATTACCGAAGAAGACACGGTGCTTGTCATTGGTGCGGGATCTACGGGAATCTGTACTTTGCTTTGCGTGATGCTGAGAAAGCCGCAGCGCATTGTTGTTTGTGAACAATCTTCTGAAAGAATTCGGTTTGTTAGGGAACATTATCCGCAGGTAGAAGTTGTCACTCCAGAAGAATGTAAGGAATTTGTATTGCAAAGTAGTCCACACGGTGGTGCGGATGTAGTTTTTGAAGTGGCAGGAGGGGAGGATACATTTCGCTTGGCATGGGAATGTGCGCGCCCTAATGCTGTCGTTATTTTGGTGGCTCTTTATGACCGTCCTCAGATTCTTCCTTTGCCGGATATGTATGGAAAGAATCTGATCTTCAAAACTGGTGGCGTAGATGGTTGCGATTGTGCTGAGATACTCCGCTTGATAGAGATGGGAAAAATAGATACCACTCCACTAATTACACATCGTTTCCCGCTAGATCAGATAGAAACGGCTTACCAGATTTTTGAGAACCGACAGGATGGAGTGATAAAAGTAGCTGTGGCAATGGAGGCTGGAATGTAAATTAAAAGCAATGAAATAGTATAATATAAGAGTGTATGCCTATTATTGAAATATCATCATTGACACATCCCGGAGTGGATGTTTTCTGCATGTTGACGGAAGCTCAGTTACGCCAGCGTATAGAACTTGGGAAAGGGGTGTTTATAGCCGAAAGCCCCAATGTCATTAGTAGGGCTTTGGATGCAGGATATGAACCTCTTGCTCTTATGTGTGAGCGTAAGCATATCTCTGGCAGTGCTGCTCACATTATCAAGCGTTGTGGTGATGTGCCCGTTTATACGGGTGATAGAGAGTTGTTGGCTACGTTGACTGGCTATGTTCTGACACGTGGTGTATTATGTGCTATGCGTCGTCCGGTGTTGCCCTCTATGGAAGAGATCTGCCGGGATACCCGGCGGATTGTAGTCATTGACGGTGTGGTAGACACTACCAATATCGGGGCGATATTCCGTTCGGCAGCTGCTCTTGGGATAGATGCTGTTTTGTTGACACGCAATTCTTGCGATCCGTTGAATCGCCGTGCGGTAAGGGTGTCTATGGGTTCGGTGTTCTTGGTTCCATGGACATGGTTGGATGGTACGATTGGCGATTTGAACAAGTTGGGTTTTCGTACTGCTGCCATGGCGTTGACTGATGATTCTATCTCTATAGATCATCCCATATTGGCGGCTGAACCTCGGTTGGCTATTGTGATGGGAACAGAGGGGGAGGGGCTTTCTTACAAAACAATCGCTGAAGCTGATTATGTAGTCCGTATCCCTATGGCGCATGGAGTGGATTCGCTCAATGTGGCTACTGCAGCTGCTGTAGCCTTTTGGCAACTTCGGATTACAGACTCTTGAAAAAGATTTAATGTATGATTAAGTTTGTTTTTTTGTTTTATTGATTGAATATACAAATCAGAGACTCTGTAAACAACGGAAAATCCGTAAATCAGGCATATCTGCCCGATATTTTAGAAACAATAAAGTAAACAAAAGTTATATAGGATATAATGGGATGCCTATTGTGGGAAATACATTTTGCTTGCGTTTCCCTATCTATAAAGAAAGAGGCAGTAAAACACCAGACCTACCCCCCCCGATAGATACTGTATAAGCTGGTGGATGAAGAAAGTCCTGTAAGTAAGATTTGCTTTTGCAATATTATTGTACTTCGTCCTCATGCGATGCTTTCTAAGGGAAGCGTTGATGCTGCACATCATGCTGTACGTTTATTCAATACGTTCCCGAAGCAATTTTACATCAGTTGGAAAATGCATCAGGCTTTCATAACAGTTGGCATCTGTATAGATTGTCTTAAAATTCTTTATGTATGGGTTCCAGCTATTAGTGGGGGCGGTAATTTAGCTGCATCAAAGATTCGTAATCTGGAATGTCCCAGTTACGGTCTAAAAGATTATGGATGCGGTAAATTTATCAGAAAAATACATATTCCTTGATCTTCGTTCATGGGAAATCAACATTGCGCGGACAGCCCGTCGTCTTGGTGTGTCCCGTAATACGGTACGACATCTCCAATCCCTAAGCTCCGAGGAAGTCCTTCAGCAAAAAGAACGGCATTACAAGCTCCATGCCTACGAGCAGGCCGTCGCATCCCTTCTTATCAGTCTCCCCTCCATTTCCAGCAGTCGTATTGGCGACTACTTGCGGGAACATTATCCGGACTTTCCGCACGTCTGCGAGAAGACCGTCCACAATTATGTCCAGTTCATCCGGAAGAAGCACCACATTCCTCCGGCCAGATAATTATCGGCACCACTCCCCCAAGGAGTGGGAGCCCAGTCCGTCATATACATAACCCTTAACAGCAAACATTATACATTAATTATATATGAATACCCAAAGCTTTACAAACGGAACAAGCCGCCTGTCACGGGCTGTACGGCGACTGGAATGCGGGACACATCCTTGCTATGAGCTCAGCACTTCCCAATTTTCTGACATGAAAGTCAGAAGACTCACCCGCCAATACGGTTTTTTCGGTTACAGCATCTATCGGTATCTCGTGAACGAGACACTCCACAACGGGAGTTACCTCCTGCTGTGGTGCGAGGAAACGGCGCAGGCGGTGGCCTCTTACTGGAATGCCTCTTTGGAAGATGTCACAAGAATTGTCAACGGCTGCATACAGGTCGGCCTGTTCAATGACGAGCTTTTCAGGAAGCACTGGGGCCTGACTTCCGCCGACATACAGCGAACTATATGGACCATGTCAGGTCCTGTGGTATGCTCTCCCGGTATCCTGGTATCCCTAAGGAGTTCGAGCTTTCGGCCAGCTGATGTATTATCCACTTTAAATATAAAGCTTATGCCAAAAACAACTAAAAAGGTTTTCACCTATTTTAGGTTCGAGACCGATCATTTCTATGATACGAAAGTAAAAAGACTAAAAAATAAATTTGGAATGGAAGACTGGGGGGGTGTTCCATTTCATTGTAAACGAGATCTACCGTGTCGAGGGATGCTACAACTGTAATTTGCAAATTTTCTTGTGTCTTTTTTTAGAAAAGTTAAATATGCCACTGAATACACCAGTAACTAAGGCTTTACAAGTTCGTTTCTCGTTCCTGTTGTAGTCTTAAAATAGTCTGCCTGTTTTCTAACCGGTAGCTACTGTCGGTAAACTTGATGACTTCACATCGAAAAGCAATCGGTCAAGCAGAGCATTGGCAAGGATTTCATCATTTAATGTTTCTACACATTCTGTAGGTGCCTTGTTGGTTGTAATGATGATGGATGTCTTCTCATGCAGTGTGTTTATAAGATTGAAAAAAGCTGTAGCTTCCTTTCTTTTCACAGGAAACAGCATGATATCATCTATTGCCAGCAGCTGTGCGCGCAGAATCTTGTTATAAGTCATCATGGCCGGAGTTGAGATATCTTTAAGCCTGAGACAATTTACGATATCCTCCATTGTCATCAGGTATGCCTTGTAATCGGCCTTGACCGCATCAAAGACAAGACCGGCTGCCAGAAATGTCTTTCCGGTTCCTGATGGTCCTATCAGGATCAAGTTATAAGTTTCACGGAACCATACCAGTTCACGAAGCTCCTTCATCTGCCGGCGGTCTATGCCCTCATAAAAATTGTAGTCATATTCGTCAAGATCATGTTTCCGGGGCAGACGTACCGCAACAAGTCGTCTCTCGTAGTCTTTCCTCTCTTTCATTTCAACTTCGGTACCTAATACCAGGGACAGGAATTCCGAGTAGGTCGGTTTTTCTTCCTGTGCATGATGCAGAATGCTGTCCATGCGGTTTGCAATGTTATAAAGCCGCAGACGTCTGGCGTGTTCTTTCAATTTTTCACTTTGTATCATTCAAAAAACTTGTTATATTGGTTTATATCTGTTTTTTCAGGATGACAGTCCGCTGTTTCCGGAATGGATGTCGGAGCTTGGATAGTCATCCCGTCCATATTGTCCTTGCTTCTGTGGATTGAGCCGGATATTTCCTGCACGGAAAGGCTGTTGTATATGTTCTTTTCCAGACAGGTCCGCAGGGCTGCTATCACTGTTTCTTTGCCGTATTCGGATATCACATGAAGCAGCAGTTTCATATTGTCCTTGTAATAGCGCGGCTTTTCCCTTTCCAGATTCCGGAGCCACAGAATAACGGTGGGGTCATCTTCCGTCCGCTTTCGGATCCGGACCTGCAAGTCATTCACACTCCATGTCTTGTCCTTATGATGTCTTTTGTCACATACATTTTCCCCTTTTCCGGGACACAACTCATGCCTGCATATGAGTTTGCCGCTCTCTTTGTCGTACAGTTCGATATATCCGTTATTCTCAAGAAGCCACACAACGGTGTTCCGGTTTCTATAGGTGCTGGAGGGTACACTGTAGTAGTTGGTCCGGTACCGTACCGTATTGTCCTTGCGGACATGATACTCTTTCGGCTCGTCTTTGGGGGGGCACCGGTTCTCCATAGTATGGCAACAGATATTTCCGTTCAATCTCAAATTCCTCAGCCGGAACTAGGCGTGTGGTTCCATGTATCTTGCCGTTTCCTGTTTTTTCCAACCATTGCAGGACCTCGGTGTTAAGGACTTCCAGACTGTTAAATGTCCGTCCGGCAAGAAAGTTACGCTTGACATATTTGACCACATTTTCCACTTTTCCCTTGCTTTCCGGGTCAGCAGGACGGCAGAATACGGGCTGGAAATGCTGCTCGTTGACAAAGGCACGGAACGTTCTTGTCAATATGAGGTCACCCAGGTTTTCTCTGACCAGCAGGACTTTGTCCTGGTCATAGATTATCCTTCTCGGCTTCCCTCCGAAATATGCGAAAGCCAGTTCATGGGCATATACGGCTAGGGCTGATGTGAAAGGCGTACAGGAAAAATACACGAACTTCTGTTTGGAACGGCTCATCACCATGACAAAAAAATAAACTTTGACAAAGTCGTCCCTGTATGTGGGCATGCGGCTTTCTCCGAAATCCATCTGGGCATATTCCCCGTAAGGGGTATCCGGCATTTTCTCATAAACACGTTTGGAAAGGCCCTCCTTGTCCAGATTATACTTACGACGTACAGTTTCCACAAAATTGTATACGGTTTTCTCGAAGACAACAGGAAGATCAGGATACTGTTCCTTCATCCAGTCATGAATCTGGGAGGCGGACAGGAACCTGTACCGGGAAAGAACGTCACAGACATAACTTTCGTATTTGTCAAGTATGCGGGGATATCGCCTGCGATGCTGCAATTTTGCAGTCAATGTGTCCTCATCCATTTTCAAGTACCGGCGCACCGTACTTCTATGCAGACCAAGCTGGAACGCAATCTGACTTTTGTTAAATCCTTTTAAATATAATTCTCTTATTTTGTACCACATGATGACTCTGTTGTTTGATTGGTGTCTGTATGCGTCCTTAGTTCTGTTCATATCATTTATATTATTGAAACGCAAATATAGACATTTTTAGGAGGCATGATGGCATATTTCCTTTTTCTAAAAGGACATGGGGCAAAGATACGGATTACAACTCCATACCTGTCCGTATTAATATTTTAATTTTAAAATTGTTTGATATTTTAAAATTAAAATATTCTGATATTAAAATGTTTTTAAATTGAACCGTCAGCATTCTTTTGAAAAAAAGAATATCCATTGATTTTCCACATAAGATCAAGTGTGGGTTACAGAATTAGGTGTCTGATATTTTTAATGATAATATAACATGTATGGGTAAATAAATATCATAAAACAACACCTGCATGACTTCATGTACAGGTATTTATGACTAAAGTTTTAATATTTCAACATTTTGATATTTTAATGTTTTAATATTAAAACACTTTAATGTATTGACATTAAGTATTGGATGGATATATTGAATGGCTATTTTTTTTTAAAAGTGACACGGCAATTTAGAATGTATACCTATCGGATTCGTGGAAAAAGAGGACCATTCAAAATAATCCTGCCCGCTTCTTTTTGTTCCTTCTTGACGCTACCAGGCATGTCCGGTTCTCCGCCATCATTTTCAGATTACCAATATTTTTATTCGTTCATGGACAGGAATGTTCATGCGCATTTCTATCGGCAATCTGATCATTACTGGCGGTATCCGCTTAATGGAAGAATACTGTCAGGTATTGTTCATTTTCTTTTTTTCGGGAAGATTATGCAGAAACAGGTGTTGTACTTTTCTTGATTTTCAGAATCGGTTTGATAAAGTCTGCCGTATTGTCTTCCGGTTTGTCCACCGGCCACTTGCCGATAGCTTCCGAAGGAATCTCTTACAAAATGGCAATGCCAGTGCCTTTCCGGATTTCTCCGTGTCTTTCAAGACCTGAAATCCGGTGCACATCCGTATCTGCCATATAACCTTGCAGTTTGTTCCTGTATAGACATAATATATATCCGTTTTTCTGTCACATATTTTTTATATTCATTTCATTTCGCATGGTCTTTTCTCTTTTCTTGGGAAAGGGCTCTGCCCGAGAAATTCCATTTTTTTCCTTAAAAAATAATAAAGAAGAGCAAGCAGGGGTAAGCGTCTTCGCGATTCTATCTTGTCGCCCTTTTTTCATTCTTATATTTTTGCTATGTATAAAAATGAAGCATTATGGATTTAGCAGCAAATCGATTTGGAAAAACTTGGAAACATTTCCTTGAAGTATTGAAAGTAGACTACAATTGTTCTTTAGCCGATGTTTGCCGCGATCAGCATACCACTTTTGGTGGTATGAGTTCCTGGATGTCCAGACGGGGCTATAGCGTTAAACAAGCCAAGGCAGATGTAGTCCGTGATTATTATGGCGGCGTTGCCCCCTCCCAACCGACAACTTCCTTTCCTTCATTCACTCAAATAGCACCCGCCATGTTGTCGGAAGAAGAGTTTAGTCTTGCCGGGATCACAATCACCTTTAACAGTGGAACCACCATTTCGTTCAAACGGGCCACACCCAGTGGTGTTATTAAAATGTTGCGCGATTACGAAAGAAAGGAGGGAGATCCATGTATTCTCTAACATCAGCCAATCGCTACTATCTGTACCAGGGCTTTGTTCGTATGAACCTTGGCATTGACGGTTTATTCAAAATTATACGATCGGAAATGAAGGACTTGTCTCCCGTTTCCGGAGATATCTTTTTATTCTTTGGTAAAAACCGACAAAGTGTAAAAATACTGCGTTGGGATGGCGATGGCTTTCTTCTGTACTACAAGCGCCTCGAAGGTGGAAGTTTTGAGTTACCGACATTTAACCCCAACACAGGTAATTACGAGATTTCTTATCAGGTTTTGTCTTTTATCTTAAATGGAGTTCATTAAAGTCTGTACGGTTGAGAAAACGTTTTACGATCTAATACAACATTCTGATTATTAGTTGTTTGTTCTAAAGATATCATCCGGTTTATTTGGCTAATTTGTTGATTTTTTATATCTTTATGCCATGAAAAAGGATGAGATCATAGAGTTATTGAAGGAACAAATCAAGGGATTACGAGATGACAACAACAGACTCTTGGACCAAATAGATGCTTTGATAAAGGAGGTTTCTTCCCTTAAAGAGGCACTCCTTCAAAAAGGCGAATCTCTTAGCAAGCAACAGCGCCTTACTAAGGGACTCGCCAAACTTGTATCCAACACATCCGAACAGCAACAGGTTCCCCAATCTGCCATATCCGAAGAAGAGCGGCAGAAGATAGAAGCGGAAAAAGCAGATAAGCGTAAAGCAAGAAAGAACAATGGGGCCAAACGTGATATGCATTATGAGATGGAACATGTCGTTTATCCCGATGATCCCGATTTTGACATCAATAAGGCCCGGTTGTTTACCACTGTTCCCAGGATATGCGTCCGCTATGAATGTATACCCATGCGCTTCATCAAGCATGTCTACAAGATACACACCTATAGGCAAGAAGGTCGCCTGTTTGAGGGAAAAACACCGGCTTCGGCCTTCTTGAATTCCAGCTATGACGGTTCATTTATTGCCGGATTGATGGAATTACGTTATATACAATCGCTACCTGTTGAAAGAATCATCAACTACTTCGAGGGTTATGGTTTTACGCTGAAGAAACCTACGGCTCATAAGTTGATAGAAAAAGCCTCTTCGAAAATCTTTATAAGTGCATCCGGCAGACAGCTTTGAGTGATCCTTATAAGGCAGCCGATGAAACCTATTACAAAATACTCGTCCCGGAAAAGAACAGTAAGGGAAAAGGAGTCCGCAAGGGATACCTCTGGGTGGTTGTGGGTATAAACACCGGGATGATATACTTGCTCTATGATGACGGCTCCCGGTCTGAAAGAGTTATTCTTAACGAATTAGGCAGTTGTAAAGGTATTATACAAAGCGATGGTTACTCACCTTACCGGAAGCTCGAAAGCGATGCTTATCCCCATATCACACGCATCCCGTGCTTGCAACATATAAAACGGAAATTTATAGATTGCGGTGAGAAGGACCCGGATGCAAAAAGAATCGTGGAGCTGATAAACGCACTTTATCAAAACGAACATAAGCATAAAGTTGAGGTTGAGGGATGGACGGTAGAACAGAATCTTATGCATCGAAAAAAGTATGCTCTGGACATACTCGGAGAAATAAAAGATGTGCTTGATGAAATAGAAGAACGGGGGGATTTATTACCTAAGAGCGAACTGCAGGAAGCCATTACCTATCTTCGCAATGAGTGGAATGCAGTGGTGGACATCTTTAATTATGGTGACACTTATCTGGACAACAATATGGTTGAACGGATGAACCGGTACATATCCTTATCAAGAAAAAACTCATTGTTCTTCGGCAGCCATAAGGGGGCCGAACGAGGCGCCATACTCTATACGATAGCACTCACTTGTAGGATGCATAAAGTGAATTTATTTGAGTATCTCACGGATGTGATTAACAGAACAGCAGAATGGCAACCGAACACGCCAATTGAAAAATACAGGGAACTGCTTCCTGACAGATGGAAAAAGACTAATGACTAAAAAGGGATCATTAGCCTTTTTATTTTAATACACTATATAGAATCGCGGAGACGCTTACAGCAGGGTTCAGGCAAAGTCATGAATCAAATCACACAGAGCCGTGATTGTCAATTGATTATGATTTTTTTGTAGACAAATAGTCTACTTTTTCTGTAGATTTTAGCTTTTTTATGTTGATAATCAAGTAATTGTATTGTCTATATGAAATCTACATATTTTTATATATAATTGATTGTCAGCTCTTTGCAATGTAGGCGAAAAATCTACAGAAAATAATATGGAGGCAGTACAAAAAGGTTGTGCTGGTCCGCCCTTACATTTGCAGAAAAATTTAAGATTATGTAAAAAAATTACAAAAAACATTTGTGTATCCATAGATGTGAAACAGCATCTAGACGAAATGAAAGGAAGCGTGTCGTCTAGTGAATTTATTGAGACAATGCTGTCCTACTTTGAGCGGAACGGGGTGGATCCCCGAACATCAATCAACGGGAAGTTCAAGACACTGGAACTTCAGGGAATCGAACGGATCATCAAAATCATCCGTGCCATAGAAAAAGATAAGATTGACAAGCTGCTTCCGGCGCCGGAAGTGCACAGTGATGTTCTGCTGAAACAGACAGACAAACAGGTCATCCAACTGAAAGCGGAAGTGGAACGCTTGAAAAAAGCAAGTGCTCCTGACGTGGAAGGCAGAAGAAAATTGGAACAGGTTGTCAGGCTGCTGGAAAATGCTTTCGACCAGAAGAACTTCAAGAAGGCGGAAAAAGGAACAGATTATTTTGTCGCACCGGTTTATCTGGAAATGTTGTTATATAAAGTAAAGGAAATATGTTCATAAAACAGGTAATGGCCCGTCCTGTACCGGCTCATCCGAAGTGGAAATACAGTTTGAACAGAGAAAGTATGATACTTTTTTTCACAAGAAAATATTATATGGCACCAATGTGGTTTATGCGGAAGGCTGGCAACAATCAAAAAAAAGAATGGCATATTCTACCATATTTCCATCAATCCTTTACAGAATGAAGTGTCCATATAGTCTGGAGAATTATCTGAAAGGGGATTATGAAGTTCAGGCTGTCACCATGAAGGAACAGAGGACGACAGGCGGTGAGTTAAAAAAAAATGCAGTATCATACATGAATCTGTATTCAAGAAATTTCAATAGGAACCTTATGATTATTATCAGAACTAAATCCAGGTGGAATGTTTGTAAAGGTACATAAACCGGTCAACACGCCCTGTGTATGCGACAACAAGGATAGGTGTCGGGCACTGGTGGAATATCTGTTGAAGGAAAGTCTTGAAGACAAACCTTATTATGACACGTTCTTCTCCCATGAGGAGGATTATGTACCACCGGTGACGGTCATGCAAAAGATTGACAACAACCATAAGAAGCTGATGAAAAGAGATGATAAATTCTATATGCTGTCCATTAATCCCTCACAGGATGAAGCGGCTCATCTGATTCGGAAGGTTACAGGAAAGCAGGTGACGGAATTTGAGCAGCTCACCGTGGAGGAACAGGAAAAAGTCATTCATGAGTTGAAGAATTACTCCCGGAACTGTATGGACCTGTATGCGGAGAATTTTCGCAGGGAGAAGATAAAATCAGGAAAGGATCTTGTTTATTTGGGGAGGGTGGAAACGGAACGCCACTACAGGAACAGTGATGAGGAAGTGAAGGAGGGACAGGCAAAGTCAGGGGACAGGAAGCCCGGGCTACAGCTTCATGTACATATCATCGTGTCACGGAACGATGTGACACAAACAGTAAGACTTTCACCATTAGCAAGAAGCAAAGGTTCATTTAATGAACTAAACGGTAAGAAAGTCATGGTCGGCTTCGAACACATGGAGTGGAAAGCCCGGTGTGCGACCGGTTCATCAGTATGTATGATTACAAGGCTACATACACAAGTATTACGAGGACGGCAGGGAACACACCTACCATTATGTTCCGGGAAAGAACGAGGCGATGAGCATGGCCAAATCCGCCATCCTGCAGAAAGAATTCAGAAACGAGAGGAAGATGCTGGATGTGTCTTACCGGATGTTCCGTTTCATGGTGAATCCGAAACAGGCTCTCATAGCGGAAGCTAAAAGACTGGTAAAGGATGCGCTTACTGGAAAAATCTAAATCAATTTATGAATATGGATCATATGTTTATTATGAGACTGGCAGCCCTGCTTTTTGGTGGCGGCATTGCCGGTTGTCTGTTTCCGGGAAAATCCCGGATGTCACATATCCTGTTCCTGCTGTTGATACTTGCAGAAACAGCTGTTGCACATGCCACCATTCCGGACGGGTGGTGGTTCCTGCTTCCGGGTGTCGTTTCCGTACTTCTTCGTCTTTCTTTCAAAGGAGGGACAGAAAGCGGAAGGTCGGAAAAGCCCTGCTCTCCCTTCACGCCACGGGCGGGACAATTATCAGATATTATTACTGGTTCTCCAATTTCCTTGTTTATGGAGGAGCCGGTTCCGGCAAGACCAAATCCATAGGCAAACCGCTGATGGAACAATACATCAGGTCCGGATTCGCCGGTTTTATCTATGACTTCAAGGATTTTGCCATCCCCGGACTGCATACAACCTAATCAGGAAACACGGATACCCCCATGAGTTCTATTATGTAAATTTCACGAATATGAACCGGATTTACCGCTTCAATCCGCTGGACAGGAAGAATATAAAGGACAGGACGATGCTCATGCAGCTGATGGAGGACGTACTGGGCGCGTTGATGCCGCCCACATCATCAATGGTATACGGGTACGCTTGGCATCCTGAACGGCGTGGCATACAGGCTTTGGGACGAGTTCCCGGAATGTTGCACGCTGCCGCATATCGTTAACTTCGTGATGAAGGCCGATACGGGATAGCTTCAGGAATTTCTGAAGCTGAACGATATCAGTGCCATGATAGCGGGGCGTACCTCAAGGTGGAGGGCAGCGAGAAGATGTAGGCCTCCTATGTGTCCACCCTCAGCAACTATGTGGCGAAGCTGACCACCAATGAGAACATATACTATGTGCTGACAGGGAATGACTTCGATTTCAATCTGATTGATCTGGAGCATCCGAAACTTTTTGCAATCAGCAACAACTATGCGACGGAATCGGTGATATCCCCCGTTATTGCCATGATGGTGAGCATCACCTCGCGCTCGTTCTCCATGGAGAACAAGGTCCCCTTTGTATTTATCTTGGACGAGATGACTACCTTCAAGGTGCGTGACTTCGAGAAGCTGCCTTCCGTCCTGCGCGAGTACGGGGCGGCGTTCCTGCTGCTCACCCAGTTCGGAGCCAAGTTGGAAAAACTGTACAGCAAACTGGACAGGTCGTCCATCGAGGCGAATTTCGGAAATATCTTCCTGGGCCGCACACTGGATGTGGAGGCATTGAAATATTACCCTTTTTTTTTCGGGAAATACGAGAAGGAGAAGAAGTCTACCAGCTCCGGCAGCAGCGGTGGCGGCCGCAATTCCAGCGTGACCATCAGTACACAGAAGGAAGAGATATATGAATCAAAGGACTTCGCTTCACTGGATCCGGGGGAATTTATCGGAATGGGAAACCGTTTCAATATCAAAGGGCATTTCAGGAAGAAGTTCAGGCTGCTCAAACTGGAGGAGGAACCGCTTCTGGTAGTTGCGTTTAGGGCGGAGAAGAAAATATCTGACAATTATACCAGAATACTGAAAGATATCGAGAGGGTGTTTGAAATGGAAGATACAGAAGAGGATGTAAACTCTTTGTTTTCCGACAGATAGAAAGCTGTATATATATTCACAATTTCAATAAGTGCAATAAAAGAGGACGTAAATTAAACTGTATCTGTGTCAGCAAAGAATAAAATATTAACTTTGAAACACAGTTTAATTTACATCTTATCCTTGCACTATTATAATTGAATTTTCTAAAAAAATATAGAGCCTCTTACGAAGCCCTATATTTCTATTTTTGACTTATGCCAAAAGGAGAAACATCCCGATTAATTTCATAGACAGATTTATAAATCTCTATAATGGAAAAATATTGAAATTTTATTTTTATCCATATTTACCAGCCGTCTGTTTGTACCAAATTTCTATTCTTTTGGATCTCTGTAATGGATATTGGCCATAATGCATACTTTTCATTGGGGAAATTTCTATCTGCAACAATCTGAGGTTGGGCCATATTTCCGGAAACATTATAAAATTCTTCTACGCTTTGACCACTAACATCCCAACCCTTTACATCCTGATCAAATTCTTGGCGAGCTATCTTCCACCGTCTGACATCCCACATACGATGCCCTTCAAAGGACAATTCGATCATTCGTTCTCTATGTATGATTTCTCGCATTTCGTCCTTTGTAAAACTTGTTTTGGGATATCTGGCTTTTGACCATGACTTTAACAGAGCAGGGATTCCAGCACGTTCTCTAATCTTATCTAAATAAGGAATTATTTTGCTATGGCTAGCTTCTCCTTCATATTCATTTAAAGCTTCCGCATAATTCAGATACAATTCGGCCAACCTAATAAGAGGGAAGGGATATTTTACAAGCAAACCTGTTTGACCGCTTTGCTGGCAATCAGAAGATGGGTGTACTCCTTTCTTGACTAAATATCCTGTCGAGGAAGCGTCTTGCGATTGCTTGCCATAAGGCTTATTAAAACGCATCTCACATAAGATATTCGCCCCACGCAATTCATATATACTATTATCGAATGCGATACTTGCATAAAAACGTGGCTCACGGTTATAGTGCAGTCGTAGGGTTCTATCATAACAATGGACATTGTCCGCAGCTACAAGCTGATATCGTTTCTCATAATCGAATTCGGGATCTTGTTCGATTGGTAACCCATTTCTGGTATAATAGGCTTCTACCATTTTCAGTGTAGGAGAAATCCCATTAAAAGTATAGGGCCTTAGCATTGAGTGTCTTTGCCATGTTTGATTATTCTCTATATTGGTAAATCCCCAAATCAGTTCACAGTTCCAAGGATCGACCATTGTATAACGATAATCATATTCTTTACGCTTCTCTTCCGAAAGAGAGTTATAAGAAATCTTAGGTCTTTGACCAGGTATAATTCCTGTGAGATCTTTAGCCTTAAGAAGGCTATCTGCAAATGTCAATGAACTGTTTGTTGAACATTTGTAAAGCTTAACGCCTTTCGTTTCAGCCATTTGGATAGCTTCGAAAGAAATATCTGCCGCTGCTTTCCATTTTTCCGCATCATAAACTGTGTTGACAAGTATTGTACCATCAGAATCCTTGAAGTTGCTATAGTCCTCATTCCCGTTAAATATCGGACTGGCTCTATATAGTAAGATACGGCTTTTTAAACTTTTGGCTATAAGGGTTGTGATACGACCCCATTCATTACTTGTAACACTTTGTGGCAGACCGTTGTTTATTGCATAATCTATATTCTCTAAAATGAAGTTAAAACAGTTATCTACAGGTTCTCTTCGGGGATAGCGTTGTTCTTCCGGAGCATTCATATCTACACTGTTTCTGGCTACTATAATCGGTCCATATTGCCGTAATAGGCAGAAATGGTAATAACCTATCAGAAAATGCGCTTCTGCAATCCAACGTGCTTTTTTAGCAACATCCAAATCCGGAACCTGATCAATATTTTCTAGAAATACGTATGCTTCACGGATACCCTTATATAATGCTTTAGAACCGTTAGCCCCTTCCCATAAATTAAAATATGGGGACGAAGTATCCAAAGTGCCTAGGTTGATATGGTACGCTTTAAAATTGGTTTTGTCATTTCTCCATGGTATATCAAGTTCATCTGTGGAAAGAAGAGCAGGATTTTCTGCGATCGAGCTCTCTGTTGGAATATACCCGTAAACATTCCCCATTATATAGTTTTGTGCCGTTGCCTCGTTTTTAAATGCATCGCTTAATTGTGGAATCTCAGAAGGAACCACATCCAAGTAGTTGCATGAAGTTAAAATTACACTGCTACTAATTATTAATAATACATCTTTTAGTTTCATGATTAATTAAAATTAAATTGTATTCCTATATTAAAAACTCTTTGTGTTGGATATTGATAATATCCATTTCCCCCCATTTCCGGATCCCAAAGTTTAAAATTAGAGAATGTTAAAAGATTCGTTCCATTAACATAGAAACGAAGATACTTCATTGAATAACCGAACTCGAGACTTTTCAGTTTTAGGAAGGAACCATCTCTCAACCAATAAGTGGAGTTTTGGTGGTTGTTCTCGTTGCCTATGGCTGATAGGCGTGGGTATTGAGCTTTAGGATTAGGATTGGATTCACTCCAATAATCATCAGCAATCCACTGGGCAACATTCGCATTCCATCGCCCAAATGGGGCCATATTACCAGCAGATAGGATGAAAGAAGTACGAGCCACCCCTTGAAAGAATATTCCGAAGTCAAATTTTTTATAACGTATGGTTCCACCGAATCCATAGGTGATTTCCGGAACTGTTGGACTGCCAATAACATGTTTGTCATTATCATTCACAATATTCTTTCCGTCAACTTGACTGGTTATATCTACATATTTAATATCACCTATCTTAGGACCGCTACCGTATTGCTGCACAGGTCCATGATCTATTTCTTCCTGCGTACCGTATAACCCTGATGCGGTTAAACCATATATTGAATTGATAGGATGACCAATGTGGCTAAGATTGGAGTATATCTGTTCCGGATACTGATCCTTTATTATCTTGTTATGTGCGTATACAATATTTCCAAGCAAGCTTATTGTAAAATCTTTATTTACAGCCTTATTGTATGTGAATGAAGCATCAATTCCACTATTCTTAACTTCTCCCAAATTGTAATATGGAATAGTGCTTCCAAACCCCATACTACTTGGCAAGGTCGCGGGCTGTTGAAAGATTCCGGTTCGACGTTCTGTAAAATAATCTATTGTCAAATTTAGGCTGCCTAATATCTCCATATCAATACCAACATTTGCCTTATATCCAACCTCCCATTTTGCTTGTTCATTGCCAATACGTGTGAAAGTGATTCCACTATACCATGTATTCATGTTTTCACCGTAGTGATAATTAGGGCCAGTACCTAAAGAAATCTCCGTTAAATAAGGAAAGCGGGCTCCAGCTATTTTATCGTTCCCGACCAAGCCATAACTTCCTCTTATTTTCAATGCTGTAACTACACTTCTTAGAGGCTTGAAAAAATCCTCATTTGAAATACTGTACCCTAAGGCTATTGACGGGAAGAATCCAAATTGCCTATCTTTAATAAAATTTTCTGTACCATTGTAACCAAAATTAAACTCCGCAAAATACCGCTCGTCATAAGCATAGGTAAAACGACCAGCCAATCCTGTGGTACGATAAGGCACAGCGTCAAACAAGGAGCTAGGAAAAGCAGGATTATATTGTCTCTGGTTATAAAGCAGCATCGCTGTTATATTATTCTTCCCGAACAACCGCTGGTAGTCAATAGCAGCTTCCCAATAAATAGTTCTGTCTCCGTTATTGGCCTTAGAGAAGGACAAATAATCACTTCCGGTTGTCCCTATTTTCTCCAAAGTGTAAGTATAATCTGTAGGGTTATACTTACTTATTTGGTAGTAAAAAGGTACAGTGGAACGATCAGTCTTTGCTGTATTCCAATTCTTATATGAAAACAAAGCCCTTGCTGACAAACCTTTTGCAAGCATGGACAAATCTTGTTTTAACTCAAAGGTGGAAATGACCGTGGAAGAAAACGTGGTAGAATACCCCTTTGCCAATTCAGCATAAGGATTGACAAAAGTGGCTCCATTAAAACTCATATTTCCATAGAGTATGTTAGTTTCATTTCCTAAAGGACCGCTACCTGCCGGAAACATGATAGGAAAATTTACCGGATTGGTTTTCTGTATAATATTTCGATAAGTATCAGCTGCGCTGACAACTGGACTGTTTTTGTCATCGATAACAGTGCTCAGTTTGAGACTTACTTTTGTAGTTTTTGTCACATTAGCGTTTATATTAGCTTGAAAGTTATATCTTTTATTGTCTATATTATTATTGAAACTTCCTTGTGATATATTTTTCATGATCCCAGTATCTCTGTAGATGCCAGCAGACACATAATATGATGCAATTTTACTTCCACCGCTAATATTTATATTGGCCCGTTGATTCATTGTTACATTTTTAAATATTTCTTTTTGCCAGTCAACGTTCGGGTATATATATCTATTTAATCCTTTTATTGTTTCCTGAATTCTATCTTCCGAATACATTGGAGAAGTGTTAGGATCATCATTTTTCAAAGCTTCGTTATACATACGCATATAAGTCGGGCCATCAACCATATCAAGATGATACGATGGCATACTCCAAGAATTCTCCAAACGTGCTTTTACAGATATTTTCTCATTTGTAGCTCCTTCCTTGGTAGTGACAATCATCACTCCATTAGCTCCCCGGACTCCATAAAGTGCTGTTGCACTGGCATCTTTTAATATAGAGAAACTCTGAATATCATCTGGCTGGATGTCATTCAAATCTCCTGATGAAATTTCTACTCCATCTAGTAATATGAGAGGTGCGGAGTTAGCCCCGTTTGTTCCGATACCCCGTATCCAAAAATCCGCCCCGTCCCCGCCAGGCTCACCAGAACGTTGAACAGCGATTACGCCAGACATCCTTCCCGCTAATGATGCTGACAATGAGCTTGTTGGAAGTTTGAAAGATTCCGGTTTGACAGAGCTTATTGCTCCGACTACACTCGCTTTCTTTTGTTTTCCAAATCCAACAATAACCACATCTTTTAAAGAAGTGGACTCCTCAATCATGCGGATATTAAAAACCTCTGTTTCGGAAGTCACCTTTTTCTCAACGTTTTCATAACCAATAAATGAGAAAGAGAGTGTTTCACCAACTGCAACCCGAATGGAAAAGCGCCCATTAATATCTGAAATAACCCCTTGCGTGGTTCCTTTCACCAATATCGTGGCGCCGATAATGGGATTCCCATATTCGTCTGTCAGTAGACCGGTTACATTTTTGCTTTGCTGAAGAGTTTCTTGGAAAAGTTTCTCTTCTATTTCCATTGGCTTGGCCAAGACAGATCTTTGCCCGATAAACATGCTCAAGCAGAGAACTAAAATGAACGTTTTTTTCATTTAAACATGATAACTTTAAGGTTAATTATTTGATATAATTCTTTTATTTAAGGCCTTAAACGCAATAAATATATATAATATTATTAATACAAACAATATATTTATTAAAAATATTTCATAATTCCACGCAATTTTTCAAATTAAATGGTTGTATATGGTGTGTTAATATATTAAATTTACTAATTATCCAATATATCATATACATATCTAATTATTACATTTTTATTATGTATAGTATTATATGTAAATAAGGAATATAATTCAATAAACAAAAACATTTATTCGGCTTAACTTGCCATCCTCAATTGGTAGCTACGGTGGTAATCTGTTCCATCGCAATCATAGTTTCATTTTTATCTCTCTTTGTTCCGAATCTTCGAGCTCAGAACAAGGTTGTTTTTTACGTGCGACACCCGACGGCAGAAGCGAGAATCGTAAGCAAAGAAGCCTCTGTAAATTTTAAAAATGCTATAATCTCTCTCTGATATTGGAAAGTTTGCGTTAAATTCCAGCAAGTCAGTCTCACAATACTTGGTCCACCATATAAGCGTCTCCGCGTTTCTATATTGTCTCTCTTTTTTCGTTCTTATATCTTTGCCTGGTATAAAAATGAATCATTATGGATTTAGCAGAAAATAGATTTAGAAAAACCTGGTAACGTTTCCTTGAAGTATTGAAAGTAGACTGTCATTGTTCTTTAGCCGATGTTTGCCGCGAGCAGCATACCACTTCTGGAGGTATGAGTTCCTGGATGTCCCGACGGGGCTATAGTGTTAAACAAGCTAAGGAAGATGCGGTCCGTAATTATTATGGCGGTGTTTCCCCCTCCCGACCGACAAGTACCTCTCCTTCGTTCAGTCAAATAGTTCCCGTCATGTTGTCGGAAGAAGAGTTCAGCCTTTCCGGAGTCACAATCACCTTCAATAGCGGTATGACCATTTCGGTCAAACGGGTCACTCCCGGCGGTATCATTCAAATGTTGCACGATTATGAACGAAGAGAGGGGGATCCATGTATTCTCTAACATCAGCCAACCGGTACTACCTGTATCAGGGCTTTGTCCGTATGAACCTTGGCATTGACGGTTTATTCAATATTATACGCTCAGAGATGAAAGGTTTGTCTCCCATATCAGGAGTTGTCTTTTTGTTCTTTGGCAAGAACCGACAGGGTGTAAAAATACTGCATTGGGACGGTGACGGCTTTCTTCTTTACTACAAGCGTCTCGAAGGTGGAAGTTTTGAGCTGCCGACATTTAACCCCGATACTGGCAATTACGAGGTTTCCTATCAGATTTTGTCTTTTATCCTGAATGGAGAAGTCCGTGCGACTGCGAAAACGCTTTAGGATATGACATAATCGTTTGTTCCTTAATAATTTACATCACAAATATTGTCTGATCTCCATGGCTGTCCCGTTAATATTTCGTATCTTTATGCCATGAAAAAGGATGAACTCATAGAGTTATTGAAGGAACAAATCAAGGGATTACGGGATGACAACAACAGGCTTCTGGTCCAGATAGATGCTTTGACAAAAGAGGTCTCCTCCCTTAAGGAGGCACTCCTTCAAAAAGGTGAATCCCTTGGCAAGCAACAACGCATTGCCAAGGGACTCGCCAAACTTGTATCCAACACATCCGAACGGCAACAGGCTCCCCGGCCTGCTCTGTCCGAAGAGGAGAGGCGGAAGGCAGAAGCGGAAAAAGCCGCCGGGCGTAAAGCCAGGAAGAACAATGGGGCCAGACGTGACATGCATTATGAGCTGGAGGAGGAACATGTCGTTTATCCCGATGATCCCGGTTTTGACATCAATAAAGCCCGGCTGTTTACTCCCACTCCCAGAATATGCGTCCGCTATGAATGTGTCCCCATGCGCTTCATCAAGCACGTCTACAAGATACACACCTATACGCAGGACGGCCGCCTGTTTGAGGGAAAAACACCGGCTTCGGCTTTCCTGAATTCCAGCAATGACAGCTCATTCATTGCCGGAATGATAAAATTACGTTACATACAATCACTGCCTGTAGAAAGAATCATCAGCTACTTCGAAGGTTATGGCTTTACGCTGAAGAAACCCACGGCCCATAAGTTGATGGAGAAAGCCTCAGGCCTCTTCGAAAATCTTTATCAGTGTATCCGCAGACAACCTTGGGCGATCCTTATAAGGCAGCTAATGAAACCTATTACAAAATACTCGTCCCGGAAAAGAACAGTAAGGGAAAAGGAGTCCGCAAGGGATACCTCTGGGTGGTTGTGGGTATAAACACCGGGATGATATATCTGCTCTACGATGACGGTTCCCGCTCTGAAAGAGTTATTCTTAACGAATTAGGCAGTTGCAAGGGCATCATAAAAGTGACGGCTACTCACCTTACCGGAAACTCGAAAGCGATGCTTATCCCCATATCACACGCATCCCGTGCCTGCAACATATAAAACGGAAATTTATAGATAGCGGTGAGAACGACCCGGATGTAAAAAGAAGCGTGGAACTGATAAACAAACTTTATCAAAACGAGCATAAGCATAAAGTCGGGGTGGACGGATGGACGGCGGAACAGCATCTTGCACACCGCAAAAAGTATGCTCTGGACATACTCGGGGAAATAAAAGATGTGCTTGATGAAATAGAAGAACGGGGGGACTTGTTACCCAAGAGCGAACTAAGGGAAGCCATTACCTATTTTCGCAATGAGTGGAATGCCGTAGTGGACATCTTCAACTATGGTGACACTTTCCTGGACAACAATATAGTTGAACGGATGAACCGGTACATATTCCTGTCAAGAAAAAACTCATTGTTCTTCGGCAGCCATAAGGGTGCCGAACGGGGCGCCATACTCTACACGATAGCACTCACTTGCAGGATGCATAAAGTAAATCTGTTTAAGTATCTCACGGATGTGATAAACAGAACCGCAGAATGGCAACCGAACACGCCACTGGAAAAATATAGGGAACTCCTGCCTGACAAGTGGGAAAAGGAGAATAGCTAAACAAGGCTTATTAAACTTTTTATTCTACCACACTATATAGAACCGCGGAGACGCTTACATAGTGATTGACAAGGTATGGGATTACATCAACCAGCCTGCCAGCAATTCGCTTCTGCATTACAATGACGGCTCTTATATATTCGATATACCATCTTTCAACAAGGGGGCAATCAGAGAGGCGATATTGAATGCTTGTTGCCACCGCTCAATGTTGATTCAGAGCGATGTTGTCATCAAGCAATATCCCGATAGTATAACCATTACCAATGCTGGTGGTTTTCCGTCCGGGGTGGATATGAACAACATTTTGACAGTGAACAGCGTTCCGCGCAGTAAACTGATGAGCGAGATATTGCAGAAGACAGGATTGGTGGAGCGTTCCGGTCAGGGAGTGGATAAAATGTTCTACAACTGTATTACTGTGACGTGCTAAGTTGTGTATGTGATTGTTTTACTGACTATTACAAAAAAAAGTAATAATCTGATTGAACCTGCTGTTTCGTCAGCAGTAGCCTACGGCAGGTGCATAACCAGTAATGGTCTTGTACTAAGCTGCTCGGACAATGAAGCCCTTCCGAAAGGAGAAATTTGAACCGTGAGGGGAAAGCAACTGCTATTAGTGTCATATAGTAGGGGAGCTAGGCTGGATGGTATGAATAACAAATGTGAACTGTTGCTTAAACATCGTGATTGTAGAAAAGCCAAAGACTACTGACAGGCTTTACTAAAAGGTATGCAGTCGGTTAATCCTTTTGATTCTAGGATTACACGAACATTAGTACTGCCGGTGAAAAGACAGATTCTAACCCATCTTATTGTCACATATACAGAACACGGAAAACCCGTATCTCTCCTGTATTTCAGGAAAGCGAGCCGTAAGGTGAGCCTATGGGGGTGCGGGTATGGGATTGCAGAAAAAGCGAATGCCATCCTTGTAATGAGGAGGATATGAGTTGAGTCCTGTTTATGGATTAAATGGAACAATATCACTCACCACGAAAGTGGGCAGACTTCTGCGTTAGGTAACTCTTTACAAGAAACTTTTAGAACTTTTTAAAGGAGAAAAGCAAATGAACGAAATTAAAACCTCGTGTGCATCTACTGACCAACAAATCACTATTTGGGAAAGCGTAGACTGGAACAAATGTGAAGCAAAGGTTAAGAAGCTACAAACTCGTATTGTAAAGGCTCAGAAGGATAGTCGCCACAACAAGGTGAAAGCCTTGCAGTGGATATTGATCCATTCGTTTTACGCTAAAGCATTAGTGATAAAACAAGTAACTTCCAATAAAGGAAGTGATACAGCAGGTGTTGATGGAGTAACATGGTCTACTCATCTCTCCAAATCAAAAGCAATTTCCGATTTGAAGCAAAGAGGCTATACTCCCCAACCTCTAAAAAGGGTGCATATTAAGAAGAGCAACGGGAAATTGCGCTCACTGGGAATACCGACAATGAAAGACAGGGCAATGCAAGCATTGTATCTGCTGGCATTAGAAGCCATATCGGAAACTACCGCTGATAAAAGCTCTTTTGGATTCCGCAAACACAGAAGTACAAAAGATGCAATCAGTCAGTGTTTCCTGCATTTATCTCCTGATTATCAATGCAAATGGATTCTGGAAGGAGATATAAAAGGCTGTTTTGACCACATTAGTCACAAATGGTTGATAAACAACATACCAATGGACAAAATAATGTTGAGGAAATGGCTTAAATGCGGGTTTGTGTTTAACAAACAATTCTTTCCGACAAAAGAAGGTATTCCGCAGGGCGGAATTATCTCCCCGACTTTGGCGAATATGACATTAGATGGTTTGCAGGGTCTACTTGCAAAGCGATTTAAGGCGATAAATACAAGAAAAATGTACTACAACCCAAAAGTCTATTTGGTCAGATATGCGGATGATTTCATTATTACCTGTGAAAACAGAGAAACACTGGAAAATGAAATCAAGCTGATGGTCAAAGAGTTTTTAGCGGACAGAGGTCTTACTCTCTCCGAAGAAAAGACGAAGATAACCCATATAGATGATGGATTTGATTTTCTTGGATTCAACATCAGAAAATATAAAGGAAATCTTCTCATTACCCCATCGAAAGATAAGGTGAAGAAATTATATGGGAAGATAAAAGAGATTGTTGAACGCAACAAGTCTGCGAAGCAAGAGATACTTATAAGACTTCTAACCCCTGTGATAGATGGTTGGGGAAATTATTACAGAAACTGTGTTGCCTCAGAGACATTTAACAAGTTAGACCATATGATTGTGCGAAAACTCTGGAGATGGTCGTTTAGAAGACACCTCAAAAAGGGAAAGCGTTGGATTAAACAACGATATTTCCATTCTGTAGATGGGAACAACTGGATATTTGGAACACAGTTGGAAGAAGAAAATGCAGGACAATTATTTTCTCTTAAAAGATTGTGTGACAAGAAAATAATAAAACATATCAAAATATGTAATGATTCAAATCCTTATGATCCACAATGGGAAGTCTACTACAAAAAACGACACACCCAACAGATGTTGGAACACTTCAATGGCAATCGAACCATTTTAAGGACATGGGAAAATCAAATGCAAAGATGTCCGGTATGTGGTGAACCCTTATCGGACAAAACCACATGGACATTAACCCATAAAATGATAAATGGTAAGAAGGTTAAATATTTGACACATAATAAATGCTGTAAAATCACTGACACCAACAAATGGAAATTACTTTGAGCCGGTTTCATAACAGAAACTTTGAGTTGCTTGAGCCGTATGAAGGGAAACTTTCATGTACGGTTCTTAGGGGGGAAGGCTCCCGTAAGGGAGCTGACCTACCCGGCTGGAAGGGAAAGCACTGCCTGACTATTCGGGAACAGACTCGTATCAGGTAAGTCTCACGTTCAAAGTTCCTATATTTGATACGGCTTTTGTTATTTTTGTCAGGAAGGTACAGGATAATAGAGCTGTCGCCGAGCAACTGAATGTCTTTGAATTGCTGGCTTTGTACAAAATGGCAATGAGGGATTGCGAGGGGCTTGATGAAAAGATTTTATGAAAATTGTCGGAAGAAAACCTTATCGGTTACGAAAACGGCTCTCATCGCTTGTCCGAGGAGTATCGGAATGAGTCTGCTGAAAGATTGAAAGGAATGAATATGAATTACCTCAAGTTGGTTTCAGGCTGTTTTCATAAAAATGGTTATATAAATCGTTCTTTTCTCAAAAAGGTATTTCAAGACATGTTGTCCGAAAAACAAATTAGAGGCTTGATTTCAAAGATGAAAAATGCAGGGATTATACAGAAAGATGGTGCAGGCAAATATACCCGTTATGTAAAAGCACCGGATTTTCCATCGTTTGTCTAGGGCCGCAAGAATCAATTTTAGGGCCGTAAGATTTCAACTGTCTGTTTATCAGCTTATTTGATTAGGGAAACAAGGGGCTTGATAAGGCAAAGATTCAGCAAATGATAATACAATATTTGCAGAATGCAGGTTCCTCAGGAGCAAAGCGTGATGCCATTTTTGAATATTTGAAAGAGGTATTACCCCAGAATAAGACCCAAGAGCAACAAGAGCGTATGATTGGCAATATTCTTTCTGAGATGAAAGAGATTGGATTGATTCATCCCGAAGATCGGACATGGTTTTTGGGGTCGTAATTCATCAATTATAGCTGAAATATGACTATTTATAACTGTCAAATGAGATTATAACTTAAAAGTAGTCAAATCCTTGGTTTAATCAAGAAATTGGCTACTTTTATATCAGAGTTGTTTGACAAAGCATAATGCAGAAGATTAGTGCAACACCGCTGTCGCCAAATCGTTACCAACAACTTTCTACCATAGTATTTGCTATTTGTGTATCAATCAGATACGGAATAATTGATTATCCGTTGCAATGATAAACAATTTTTGCGAACGAGAGATTATAAGTCATAAGATAATGTTTGTATAGCCCACTTATATACAACTCTACCGTTTTGATGCAGTTTGTTATTGGAAATAACTTCTTCATCATTGATAGAATTTTTTTGACTGGTTAGATAGAGGTCTTTTCCAAATTCTCCATTCGTTTCTGTTATTATTTCCAATAATCTTGCTGTCCACTAAGAATGTGGATAATATTGAAAAGTTTCACAATAAAATAAAGTTGGTTCAGAACCAGCAAGTCCATGACAATATTGTAGGTACCAACCAGTAGGAATTCTAAGATTAATATTTCAATAGAATGTTATTTGTATTTACATCAGAATATCATCTGTAGTAATTCTTATTCCGAATATATCAATGTATATAACTGTTTATCAATGCTGTACAATTCAAATATATTTGAGACTGAGAAATAAAAAACATTATTCAGACATCAAATATCTGCTATTTTGACAGATTTTATAGAGAAAAGCCTCAAAATTACATCAAGGGACAAAATTTTGTCCCTTGATGCCACGCTGAAGGACAAACGAGGGACAAAAGTTGAAAAAATCAGAGATATTACATTTTCTGACTTAGTATTTGCTTCTATTATGTATATATCTATCAGTTGGTTATATAGATAATTGATAATCAGTAGGTTAAGCTATTTCCCTATGCAGAAAATATAAATATGTTTGTATTTAGTTGATAATTAATATATTATATATTGTATTACTTTTGCTGGGGACAAAATGGGGACGGAAATGTGGCAAGAAAAATAGTAAGAAAAGAAGAAGCGAGCTGAAAAATTGCATTGCCAATTAAAATTGTTGTTTTGATCTTCTTGTTTGTTGGACAAAGATAATAATGTATTTTAGGTATTCTATATTTATAATGGGAAATATTAATTCTTTTAGAAATGATATTTTGCTGTCCAAAAAATAAATAGTTAATTGCTTGATATTTAATTGGTATTGTTCTAATTTATTCCTTGTTTTTTATCTATGATGTTTTGTCCCTCATTTTTTTACTTCTATGTAACCTTTCCTCATGTTATTAACAACTATTTGGTGAATCATATTTTAGATGCTTTGGATAGTTTAGTTTGGTTTTTTGTATATTTAATCAAGTTCTAATCTAAACTTAATGATTTTTTTTTGGCCAGCAGAGCCTTTATACTAAACCAAGTATGATTACCGTTTCATTAAGTTTTTGTAAATCGACATTCGGGCTTTATGAATAAAATTGTGGTGCAAAGGTATTTGTTGTGACATTATTGCATTGCAAGTTCAGGTCTTTTTGATTCGTGAACAAATCTCCACACTCCATTGGGGGTAGTATTTGTTCACGAAAACTTGCATGAATAGTCAAAACACCTTTCAAGCACCCGAATTTTAATTAACCCCGAAGTAGTTGATACTACAAAAGGGAAACAATAACAATCAATAACTAGAAAATTATGTTTGAATACGAAGAACAGACTGAAATCATTGGTGCAAGATGCACTCTACACGAAGCGTACAAAGGTTATACAGAGGGAACAATTGTGGGCGATTTTGGGCTCAGAGTCGTTGTCCAGCTTGACAACGGTAAGGAGATTGTTGAATACCGTGATGAAGTAACGATTTACGATTGATGACTGATTAAATATATTATGATATGGATAATTTTAGATTCTATCAAGATTGTAAAGTTACGTGCTGGGAGCGCGATTACTTTACTGTTGAAGCGGAAAACTATGAAGAAGCAGTAGCTATCGTACGTTCCTGGAAATGTGAAGATGTAACCAATATAATAGATTCACGCCTTCATTTGGAGAGAAACGAAGTTCTTCGTGATACTTCCGAACGTATATTTCCTAATGAGAATGGCGGTTGTTCCACTATGGAGATATATAATGTTGATGGCTTGGCAGTTATAAATGACGCTCCGGATTTGGAGCAAAATCTTGAACATAAATCAATAGTTTAAATGAATGTGATAATAGAACATATATTTTGCCAGTATAGCGATGAAGCTACGGCATTATATTTAAGGATTATTAATGTGATACTTATGTCTTCCAATGAAGCGGAACTTCGTGCGAGTATGGAAAAATTGAAGCATACATCTAAACTTGACGAATATTTCATATATGGATTTGGCAAGCATCATATTTGGGTATGTTTGCGTAAACCAAGTGATAGAAATAAGATCTTTGAGCATCGGGTCCTGATGGCCCAGTTCTGAATTGGTTTGTTTGGTCTGGAGGAGTATGAATCCAATTGCCAGACCAACTCTCCCAAAGAAGACATCCAGGCAAATCCTTTTTTAATACTTCCATTCCTTTTCTACTTTTAGTGTGGTTGCACTTTGCACTTTTGCATTTTGGACTGTTTTAACAATCCTATTCCTCTTGTACTCTTATTTCTTTTGGTTGTGTCCCCTTTTTATTTCAATTTTGTAGTTGTGGTTAGGCTGTGACTTTGTAAGGAGTATGCATGTCCTGTTTCCTTTCTCCCCTCTGATCATTTCTTTATGTCACAGTTGATTTTGTGTCCACCAATTGCGTTCCGTCGCTGCCCTTCTGTCCATATTCCAATTATGGGCTTCTATCCACTGTAGCATTTTCCGCTTGTCTGATCCTTTGGGTGTTCTTCTTTGTTTCTTGTGCTCATATACTATATGGCCGTATGCTTGCTGCCATGCCATCCTTTCCGTCTGCCGCTTATCGGTCTTATGTCTCTTGCAGGTGGTTTTGGATTTTGTACCATTCATTCCCTTACCTGTCTTCGTTGTCTAGACTCGATTTTTCATTATTGCTTTTGGGCGAAGTAGTCATCATTTTCCGATGCAAAGATAGTGTGCAGCCGGGAGCGGCCTATGGCCTCTGCCAATGGCGTGTTTGCACAAATCTTCCTTTATCAAGCCCAGGTTTGTCGTAAAGCCAAAATAAAGAGTATTTGCGCTCCATCCTTGGCCTGTCCCTAAATCAGCACCTACTTTTTGATGCAACGTAAAATTGATGTTTAACTTCTAAAAGCAATTAATCATGAAAAAGATCGAGAACAACTTCATCGTAACAGGTTATGTAGGAAAGGATGCAGAAATCCGTCAGTTTACCACCGCAAGTGTCGCCCGCTTTTCCATAGCGGTCAGCCGTCAGGAAAAGTCTGGCGATGACAGCAGCTATGTGTCGGCCTTTATGAATATCGAGGCCTGGAGAAAGAACGAGAACACCTCTTCTTTTGAGCATCTTACCAAGGGAACACTGCTCACAGTTGAGGGCTATTTTAAGCCTGAGGAATGGACAGACAAGGATGGCGTCAAGAGAAATCGCATTATAATGGTGGCCACTAAGTTCTATCCAGCTGTTGACAAGGAAGAAGAAGCTCCTACGGAAGCTCCAAAAGGGAAAAAAGGCAGGAAATAATATCCTGCCTCCCACAGGGAAGCGGCCTTCGGGTCGCTTTTTTTAACTTGATTTGTTTCTTCCTTTTTATCTGTTGTTCCTACTAGAAGTCAGACCGTCACCCATTGAATTTCTACGTGCGAATTTAAGGAGTAAGTGAACCGTCAAGGCGCTTCTTCATTTGTATTAAGAAACATCAACTTATTTTTTCGCTGACATTTCTTAACGCAAATGATACAGTAATATACTTTTTCGCTTCCTCCTTGCTTGTTCACTTCTTTTTCTCCTTTCTCTTGGCACGTAAATTCAATCTCCTGCCGGTCAAGATTAGACCTCAAAAGCAGGGAAATGAACAACAATCTTAAACTTTTAAATTATTGTAAGATGAAACAGATGTTTATTTGGTCAAGCGAAAGAGAATTTGACGAGCAGGCTAAAACAGAAATGCAGCAATGGAAACGTGATTTATTAGGCGATGATTCCTATGTCCTTACCGATGAGGATATAGCAGATGAACTACAGCGAGAGCTTGAAGACGAACGCTGTAATCTCAACAAATCAGTTGAAGGTGTTATTGTTGTATTTGGTGACCTCGGACTTTGGTATGGACGGCGACAAGGTTATCAGATTTTAGGAAATAATATCGCCAATATTCTGTATAGTCAGTGTGAGATTGCGGAATGGTACGGAGACGGTTATAATATCAGAGGACGCATGTCGCACCATGATGGCACGAACTATACTCTTTATCGCATCGCTAAGGACGAAGACGATGCAGAACGGATTGCAGAAATGATTTATAACAACGAGATTGACGAAGCAGGCTTCAGACGCAGAACACGTTCACTTTACCCACATGTGGCAAAAGTGTACGGATGGAAGATAAGAGGGCGCAAGAAAGTTTGATCACAGTAGACGAATGAACGTCGCCACTATATTTTGAATATATATTGCGGCGTTCGTTGGGTTTTACGGATAACTCCGTATGTACCTTTTTAGCCAACATCCCTTAGAAATGGTTCTTTTACATAGTCATTGTTTTTGTTTATTTTCTTCTTTTTCTATGATTTTGCATACCTTATCTACCTCTTTTAGTGAAGGCATAATCTCAGGGTCTATCCATGTAAGAAAATCACTGATTATCGTATACATACCCTTCACATAAGAAAAATCACATTTTCTGTTTACAAAACATATCGGCTCATTATGATTGATGCGGTTACGCAGTTCACGAACTTGTACTATAATATCGTTAATCTCCTTGCGACCGAATCCGGGAGGCAGCTTCTTGAAAATCCGGCAGGGTACACCAGCCAAAAGCGCATAGTGGTGTGTTTCATAAAAGCTATTCCAGAAGCCCAGGGTCTGTTCAGCTATTACTCTCCCAGTCGTAACCCTGACACCCCTATCGGCAATTTTCTTTTCTGCTTTCAGAACCTCTTTCAATATATAGTCATTGGTAACTTTTTTCTTTGTCCGCTTGTTCGTATATGTCAGAGACGGAGCAATCATGAATCCGGTTTTCTGGTTGATAATCCAGTTACCATCGGAAAAATGGTGTGCCAGCGCATAATGCAGTTGGTTACGTAATATAACTTCAAATGAAGACAGTAACGGATGAAACGCTTGTGCTATCTTCATGTTGGCAAAATAGAGCATGACTGCCTTGTTTTTGTTGCGGTTGGTCGCCCTATAATATTTGGCGACCCTCGAATTGGAATATAATCTGACTACTTTTTTATATTTCATTTTGCATATTCAAATAAAAGTCGTATCTTTGTATCGTAATGCTTGGTAAAGCCTCTGTTGTCAAAACACGTAACCAAGTTAAGGATATACCCGTTCATCAAGAACGGGTTTTTTCATTTGTGGCCATCCTTTTGTTTTCTGCAACAAAAATACAAAAAGGAAGGCTGTTAAAAAATACTTCAAGCCATTTTTAATATCATAAGAGCATAAAATCTCTTTTAGGAGGCAATAAACATTTACAGTAGATGTTGTTTTGATATAAGTGTTGGCTTATGTTAAACAGTAGCATCCGTAGTAAATGTTGGTGGTACTCCTTTTATAACTCCTATAGTACAAGAACAACCAGTTTTGATATTTATAGTTCCTCTTCCTCGATGTGTGTCCTTTCCGAACTCTGGTTATTTTCTCTGCAAAGTTCGATTGCCTTCTCTTCGTCCTGTCAAGGTTTGCTTTTAGCGTGTTGCTGAAAAATCTTCCTTTCCACTTCGCTGAAAGTGTATTTTTCGCATCATCCTTGACCGGACTGCTTGCCAATCTTTGGGCAGAAAAATAATCAGCCTTCGGTCCAGAATGCGACCAGAGGGCAGAAAAAGCAAAATGTAAAGATTGGTAAACTATGGTACAACAAATTTTAGATGACTTGCGGACGTATTTCGAGGCAAAGACCACGATAACACCAGAAGAGCAGGCTCTCCTGCAGCGGTTGAAAGATGATTTCTTTCCTATTACCTCCGTCAGCAGGGAGGATTTGCAGACCTACGGCTTCGATACGCGTTCCGTTACAGATGCTCAGATGCGTAGATTGGCTCAAAAAATGGCAAATGATTACTGCGAGCAGCTTTTTTGGTCAAGCATGGAAATTATCGCCGAAGGGTTGGAGTTTCCGCGTTACCCCGAATGTCCGGTTTGCGCCAGCCGGCATGTTTGTCTCGATGGGCAGAAAGGTACTTTTCGTTGTGAAGGTTGCGGGCAGGAGTGGCATGAACATTTGTATGTTCTGGTTGAGTTTCCTGACGACACGTCTTTCTTCGAAGAAGAATATATCGGTTATCCTTCGTTTGGTAGCAGTGACAATGGTGCACGTTATGTTTCCGAATACGATTATATTGCCCATTTTAAGAAACAACCGGAGTCGAACAGATATTTCAAACCGCTTGGCTGGCCGGAATCACAACTATACCTTTTTCAAGACGAATCTAACGATGATCTCTATAGTTTGAACGAGCCAATTCAAGATGAGAGCGGTATCGAGGATTTTGGGGAGAATGCGGTATGGGTTCCACTCTGCAACCTCAAGCAATGATTACTCGGAACAGATTCAGAAAGGTGTCGTATGAACGGGAAGAGGGCGGAGAATCCGTCCTCTCTCTTTATGTCGTGTACCTTTGGTTGGCTTGTTTCACCATGTATAACATCTTGTTTGCATTTCACTTGTTGACGCAGTATTTCCCAAATGTTTTGGCAGTGAGCTGGCGATAAACGACGGTATCTCACCGAGAAGCCGTTACTTATCGGCGAGATACCGGTAGTCACGTTGTTCAGAAACCACTCTTACCGGTTCACGAAGTGATGCCGTAGTCTCCGCAGATTGATGTAGAAGCAGGCTTTGCTGTAGTGTACTTATCGACTTGCAATGCTCGTTCCTACATTTTTATCCTATAGTATCACATAGGGACTTCATGTCATTTCTTACCCTCTTTTACTCGTTTCGTACCATACAGTACCATATATAGATGAATCCCTTTTTAGCTTCCATCGTCCTTTTTTATCGTTCCCCGGTATCAGTATTCTTTTCCGTCAGACTTTCTTGTCCGTTATCGCATCGGTTTTATCGGTGCAAATATGGGCCGCCGCGCCTGATTCCGTCGTTTTGAAGTGCATTTCTTGCAAATTCTTCCTTCTGCGAAGTGTAATTGACAAGAAAAAACGTCGGAAAGGGCTTCATCGTCAGCCCCGGAAAGCACCATAAAACCCGAAGCGGATTCCGTTACAAGGAAGCCGACCAGAGGGAAATGAAACAACTTAAAAAATATAGTTATGACATTCAAAGAATTTATGCAAGAGAACGGTTATGAGTTGCAGACAACATTTTGGGAAGACTTTTCAATAGCTGATAGGTTTGGTTTGACAGCTATCCAAGACACATTCAACCGTGCTTTTGAAGAGTGGAAAGAGCATTACAAGTATCTAACAGAGTTGATATTGGTACTTAATCATAAGATATGGCAATATCATGATACATGCCCTGAGTTTGCAGCACTGTATAATAGCCTATGGGAAAAGGCAGACTTATATGCTGTTGAAAACCTTAAAGGGGAGGAGTTGGACTATTTTTATGAAGTAACAGATTAATTTACAAGAATATGAGTACGCGTACAATACCTACAGAGGAAAACGGTCGGGTGACACTTGCTGATGTTGTCAATCGTGACAAGCGATTCCGATATATGCTATTATCCCGTCTGCAGTCAGATTGTGATTATTATCTTCATTATGGGGAGCGGCATCCCAAAGGGTTGTGGGCTGGCGACGAAGCTCTTCAGATTGAGTTTATGACCAAGCTATACGAGAGTTTTAAAGCCGATGAAAAGCCGGAGTGGCTGACAATGGAACAGATTCGACGCTATGCGGCTGAGATGTTGGGAACAGGTTCATAATGCTTTGGACAGCTGCATACGTGCAACCGTCATTTTCTATCAATGCTGCAGAGGACAAATATAGTTTAGCAGCATTGATTTTTCAATGTTGTACAGTTTTAACGCAGGTTTTTATCGTGCCTAGAAGTCTCTTATTACATTTATATTATTTCATCTGTCGTCCCTGAAGTTGCTTTTCCCGTAGCCTCTTAGCAGGGCTTTTACTATCTTGGCAAATATCCATATTGCTGCTACTACTATTATAACTTTCATGGTTTAATTATACATTTATATTATTATACAATTATATATTTATATAAATATATAATTGTATAAATATTATCATTGTCTTATGTGCTGTTTATAAGTCGATTATAGGTTCTCAAACTTTGTCTTATTCTCTTCGATGTATGTCATGATTATAGCTGAAGCAAGTGTCCTGATAGGAATGTTGCGGTTAGAGTTAATACGTATTTTCTCTAGTTCCTTTTTTACCTCTTTAGGCAACCATACTGCTACTCCTTGTTCACCAAAGCCAGTGTACTTTGCTAGATTCTCCTCGAAGAATTTTTTACTTCTTTTTCTGGTTTTAGGCTTCTTTTCCGCCTTTGTCGCTTCTTCCGTTTTAGGCTTTTCTTTTTTTTCTTTCGGCGCCTCTGGTTGGGTTATTCCGCGTACTATTTGATCAAGCCCTATGCTTGCCAATGGGTTATCTATCGCAGGTCTTTCGTTCTTTTTCATATCATTTGAGTTTTATTCAAATTATTTCCATGATTTTTCTGAATGCAGGTTCTACAATGTCAAGCTGTGTCTTTTCCAAAGGATACAATGTCGTATATCGCTTCACGGCTACACTTTGCTTTACCGTCGGCATCACGGTGCCTACCAGTCCGAGCAACTCGATGGTTTGCGCTCTCTGTCTCAATTCTTCTGACTTGCGTTCCGATGTAATGATACGATTGGGGATGAATATGAGATTGGCTTTTGATACACTCTTCAATGCTTTGATGAATATTCCGGTCGCATCTACAGTATCTGGGTCAAATGAAATCGGGATTATAGCAGCACCTGCATTCTTGTAGATGTACTCAAGATTGCGGTCGTTCAGGTTTCCTGGACAGTCAATAAGGACGATACCTGGAACTTTTTTAAGTTGTTCCATCACCTTTTTCAGTTGCTTGCTGTCTGCGGTATCAAGCAAATCTACGTTCCATGGAGTCTTTACATTTGCAGCCACGTCCTGTTCCCTTTGGCGATGACGATAGAGTGAGGCTTGGAGGTCTGCGTCTATCGTGATTACAGGCACTCCGTTTTCTGCAAGATAGCTTGCGAAAAGCGCGCAGAGGGTGGTTTTGCCTACACCTCCTTTTATATTGCTGAAGATTACAATTTTATTTTCCATACTTCTTTTTATATAGTTTCTATCTTCTGCAAAGATAGTGAAAAGCTCTTTAAATTCAAAATAACCTATTATATAATTATATAATTGTCTTTTTATTTTATTATATAATTGTATAATATATTTTAGCTTATAAACAACATGCATATAATTAATTACATGTTATATACGTGTTGCTTTTTGTTTATCTTAATAATGTAATACAATTATATAAATATATAATTCATTAAAAATATAATTATACATTTACATAAATATATAATAATGTAATTCTATGGCATCGTTGCTGATTTTAAGTGACAGAGACACGGAAAACGGATATTGGCATAAATTTCATGTTGATTATACCGCAATAGGGTAATATTTTTGTTTTAGTCCCTTTCTACTTCCCTTCAGAACCCTTTTAATTTCTTTTGTCTTTATTGCATTTTGCCCCGTTATTGCCCGTTGGGTGATGTCATTTTATCTGCAAAGTTAGTTTGCACTTGAATTTTTGGCCAAGTGATGCTTCGCTTTTCATTTGAAAAATCTTCCTCCTCTGGAGAGTATTTTTCAAGAAACACTTGTCTTCATTCTATTGCAATCTTTTAGGCAGAAAAATAGACAAATCCCTCCGGGCAGAATAAGCTGGAATATAAGGGAACAAGCAATTTGATTATTAATTTTTAAAATAATTATTGTTATGAGTGTTTTGAAACAAACAGAAAAAATTCGTTCTATTGTCGTGTCGGTATTGTGCCGTAAAAATCGCAGGTTTCAGTCCGAGCCGGTGTTTGTCATGGAGCGTTGTAGAGAAAAGGAAAATAATCTTACCCGTGTTTTACTCACCGAAATTTTCACCAACGGCCTTTGTTTAGTAACATATCCTTGCTACAACGAGGAACAGCAAAGCCTTTCTGATATTTGCCTTGACAGTTTGCTTCGCCTGCTGTACTTGGTTGAGCCAGAGTTTGACTTTGTAAGTTGTCTTGACGAATACTCAGTATATGCTTATCCCGTTAGCCGTTTTAGCCGTGATGTGTCTGACGAGGATATTATTTCCGATTATGAGAACAATTCCAACGACGAAGACCCTGTTATGAGATATACGGTCGAGGAGTTTTTGTCCTATATCAACGACGAGTGCTTTGATGATCTTGGCTATTGGGTTCGTTTGCTCAGGTAGTTTTGGTAGTTAAATGTTTTGTATAATATATTAATCAGATGCTTTATGAATTTAGAGAATATTAGTAAGCAACAGCTTTTTCGGGAGATTACAGAACTTATGCAGCCGTTGTATTTCCCTGTACCTTATGAAGAAAATAATATCCAGGAATTAGCCCAACAAGAATATAAGTTGTTTTGTAAGGTAATATCCGCAAGATATGGCTTCGACAATGACAAGTATATCCTTGCCCATAATGGGCATTCACTGTTTGACATTGTACACGATGATGTCATTTGTGAGTTACGTTCCCGTATGCGTAGAGATTCCTATCTGCTTCAGAGCGAAACCATTCGGTGGCATCTTGTTGCATTGGTTCGTCAGGCCGTTGTCAGAGCTGGAGGATGTCTTGGCACTTGCTATAAGAATGTGGGTATCCACCATATGGAATATAGTTCCGCAGATATGTATGAGGATGTCCCTGCAGTAGTCTTTCAGAGCGGTATGGTATGTACAGCCGGAGGGTATGAGAGTGCCATGTTGTACGATATTTATCTTACATCGGACGACATACTGATGTGTACTCTTGATGACAAATACAGCAGCGAGTATGATATTCCATTCAACACTCTTTTACTCGAAAGTATGTTGGATATAGTGCATTGGTTACGTTTCCATTCATTCCTGCCTGATACTGACGAACCGGAGTGGGTATGCGAGGAGTGCGGTTCATCTGAGGTGGAAACTCTGGCATGGGTTAATCCCAACGAGGACAATTCGTTTGTCGATTTTTTGGGTACAGATGACAGAGGTAACAACTGGTGTCATCATTGTGAGGAGCATACTGGTCTTGCGCTGTTTGCAGATTATGATAGTAACCAATCATCTTCAGGAGATTAATATTTATGGATAGTGTTTATATCAGGAATTTCAGCATCGAAGTGACACGCCGTTGCAATATGGCGTGTTCACATTGTATGCGTGGCAATGCTATGACACTCGACATCAGCCATGCCTATATTCGAAATATGTTAAGCCGTGTTCGTGCGGTTCACAACATCAATATTACTGGTGGTGAGCCGTCTCTCAATGTCAAGGCTATGCGATACCTTCTTTCTCACCTCAAACATCGAGAAATCCATGTTGACCGTTTCTATATTGTCACCAATGGCTCTTTGTCCTCTATCTCTCATGAGTTTATAGAAACCTGTTGTGCTCTGTATGATTACCAGACAGAGAAGGTTGAAGATACAGGCAGGTGTATGCTCGAATTGAGCGATGACCGTTTTCACGACAGTACAGGTCGTGAAAAGGTTGTATCCCGTTTGTCAGAGCTTCCTTTTTTCGGTATGCGTGGCCAGTCCGAACACATGTTTCTTTTCAAGGAAGGAAGATGTACCGTCGGTTTCGACAATCCGGTCTATCCTGTTTACATGGACGAGTACGGGGTTGTTCATGGTGATGTTTATCTCAATGCCAAAGGCATGGTCTGCAGCAATGGAAACATGAGTTATCAGCGACAGGAATCTAATTTTTTGTGCAAGTCATCTTGCTTTTATAGTTATCTTAAGTCAACAGTTGGCAAATATTAGTATATTAGACAATGAAGACAGTAAACAGTTTGTCAGGAGGAAAAACTTCCTCTTACATCGCCGTGCATTATCCGGCAGATATCGAAGTTTTTGCGCTTTGTTGCATTGATTGTCACAATGCCGGAGCCACAATCGACAAGCGTATGAAGCAGATGGTCAATGACAGGTTGCAGAAGTATTGTTCACATTATCCCGAATTTGTGGCCACTTCCGAAGATCCTAAAGTTCTCAAGGTCATTTTCGATCTTGAACAGCGTATAGGTCGTGAGATAATTTGGTTACGCGGTATGGGTTGGGAGGAAATGATACGCCGTAAGCGTGCTATTCCCAATCGGACCAAACGCTTTTGTACGACAGTCTTGAAGATGCAGCCCATCTTCGAATTTCTTTATTCATACCACGAGCTGCCCGTTCGTATGAGGATAGGCTATCGTTACGACGAGCAGGAACGCGCTTTGCGTTTTACCGAGAATTTCAATTTCGCTTATATGGCGGAATGGCAGGAGCGGTCATGCCGCTGGATTAACCGCTGGCAGGATATTCATTGGCGAGTGGGTGAGTTCCCTCTCATAGAAGACCGTATCACCAACTATGACATCAAGCGTTACTGGCAGGACAAGGGAATTGACTTTCCCGAAGATTCCAACTGTCTCAACTGCTTTTGGAAAGCGCCGGCACAACTGCGCAAGAATTTCGATACATGTCCTCCCGTCATGTGGTGGTCAGCCATACAGGAGGATCTTCAAGGCAACACCTTCAAGGACAAGATGAGCCTTTTCTCCATATCCAGGCTGCCGCTTCAGCTCGACTTCTTTTATGGTACAGGTTCAGGCTGTCAAGCAGGCTTCTGTACAGATTGATCCTATATTCCTTATTGGACCTGTCGGCTGCTTGTCGGCGGGTCTTTTCCCGTTTATATATTGTAGTCCCGGATATCCCTATTATACTCGTTGCCGGTTAGTATCATCAATGCCAAACCTGTTTATTTTCTCTGCAAAGTTCGATTGCCTTCTCTTAGTCCTGTCAAGGCCTGCTTTCAGCGTGTTGCTGAAAAATCTTCCTTTCCGCCCTGCCGAAAGCGTATTTTTCGCACCATCCTTGGCCGGACTGCTTGTCAATCTTCGGGCAGAAAAAATCAACCTTTTGGCAAAAAGATGTACGACCAAAGGGAAATAAATAATTTAATGTTCAATTTAATCGGATAATACAATGGGAATAGAAGAAATTTTACAGCGTGATTCAAAATACAAATATATGTTGCTTGGTCGTATGCAGTCAGATTGCGAGTACTATCTTGGCTTCGGTAATAGGAATCAGTCCCGTCTATGGGCTGGCAACGAAGAAAAGCAGATAGAATACATGAAACAGCTTTATAACAGTTTCGATGAAGATGAGAAACCGCAAGGGCTGTCCATGAGCCAGATTCTGGATTACGCCAGACAGATGATACCTTCTGCTGAATAAATCTATATACTGGCCATAATCAAATCCCGCAGGCATTGAGTTTTGCTTAATGCCTTGCGGTTATATCCTGTTTCCCTCTTTTAGTCAGCATATCCATTTTATATTTCCATGCCTCCACTTATATCTGTTGTTCCAACATTCATTGTTCACATCGGGAGTAGCCATTCATTTCACTGCAAAGTTCTATTGATGCCAGCCATATCTTTACAAGGCTTCCTTCCAGTTATGTCAGAAATCTTCCTTTTTCCTGAAGAAAAAGAGTATTTCAGCCATAAACCTTGCAGATATTGGCATCAATACATTAAGCAGTAAAATTGAATTAATTACTCCCTATAGATAAACAATGAACTATAATAGGGAAAAGTTGAACTTAAATTTTTAATGATTATGGCTAAAAAAGTTATTAAAGTAGGTGGTTGCAAATTCATCTTATTGAGATGGCGTGATAAGTGGGTATTTCCTCTTATTTCTTACTATTTGTCGGGAAAGGATAGTCCTATTTACTTTGCCCTTTTCTCGTGGAATCTGAAGGAAGGCAAATTTGTGAGGGAAACTACTGTTACTATTAATTTCCCTAAGAAACCGCGTGGCTTTTGTTGCCAGTTCGTTGATACCAAAAATAATGGTTCTTCAATTATTGATTGGCTTGTAGATAATGGCTTTGGTTTAGAGACGAAACGTTCTGTAACATCAGGTCTCACTTCTTATCCCGAATTCTACTTCGTAGGTGGCGTTAATTTTCATAAGTACAGGAGGTTTTGTGATGACCATCCGGAAATTAGTAAATTCCTACGTATTTGATTTTCCTATCTGTTTTCCGGTCCCAATTATGGGACTGGAAACTTTTGACGGAATCGTCTACTGTTTTATACATACCTTTTTTATATGTATATTGCAGTTTTGTAAAATCGGGTCATACAGTAAATTTTGAGGTTCTTTGGTATCTCCTTTATCCCTTTTTTATGTGTCGTTCAGCATATTCATTTATATTCTTTGATTTCTAAGCAAATATATTTCATCTTATTTACTATATTTGCATCATTACCAACCAATCTAATATTGAATTATATGGCAGCAGAGATTCTACTGGAAATAAACGGTCATAAGTATAATGCTTCAGGCTTCTCTTATGATTTTTACCAGGTACCGGATTTCAAGGGAAAATCTGTTACCGGAATAAAGGGCGGTGATATCCATGTCGTCCTTGATTCAAGTTACGACAATTCTATTCTGGAAACTATGTTGTCGGATAAGACAAGGAAGGTTCCTTGTGTTCCATGGGAAGAATATGAGCCTTGCCCTGTTTCTGGTAGAATCCAGTTTGTGCAGGATGATGTACATGTATTCCGTGAACTTGCATTTGAGGAAGCCTATATTACCCGTTATAAGGAAAAGATGGATGCCAACGGTTATCCTATGAGTATTTTGCTTACTATTTCTACTTTGCGTCTTGATATTAACAAGTTCGTTCGTATGGACAGACGGCCTGAAACCACTTATGGTTTTGGGTGGGTAAGATTTAAAGAAAAGGAAGTAGAAAAGTCTCCTATGTCAAAGTCTTATGCAGAACCTATGGTTTTGGTTACCTCTGTCAAAGGCAAAGAAACTGCATTACCAAATGAAAAGGTAAAATACGAGGTTACTGGATATAATATTTCTAATGTAAAGGACAAAGATCGTAAACGTGTCAAATGGGATATTGTAGTTGATGGTAAGCAAGAAACATTATCTTTGAAAGGAGAGTCCATCGAATTTGAAATGAAGGAAGAGTGGGTGGGAAAAGAAATCATTGTAATGCCTTATTTAAGACAACCTACAGACAAGGTAAGTGTAAAGATAACGATTCAAGGCCTTATAGATGTTTATACTCAATCTGGTAAATATCTATTTAGTCTTGAGCCAAACAAAATATATAAACCACAAAGAATAACAGCAAAGGAATTATATAAAAAGGGCATTCAATGGTTTAGTCCTACAGCAGACAATTATCTTAGATTGATAAAAATGTCTTCGAATATATTTACATATCAAGAATTGAAACATTTTTCATGGAGTAATATTGTTGAGTTCTCTGAAATAGACCGTTTTATGTTTGAATATAGGAGCAATGGTGATGGTGACTGGAAGGCCGTAGGGAAACCTGGAAATGGATATATATTAGTCACTGTTGGAGGAATGCCATATTGGACAGATGCGATTGGACAAATTCCGTTTACGTTAAATGAGTTTAGAAATTGTCTCAAATATTATGGAGATTATGATTTAGCTGAAAAAGAAACTTTACGAATTGGTAAAAAATTTGGTGATGGGAATATTTTAGGAACTTCTGATAATTCAAATAGTTATGATAATGAAATGATAAAACGAGCAATAAAATGGGCTAAATCACGTTATAAAATTTCAGGAACTGATTCGTGGAATAAAAATGCAATAATAGAAAAAACCTCATATTCTCCTAATAACTTAAGTAAGCCATTATGATAAAAATTGTATCTTCTGTCATAGTTAATATATTATTATGTCTTATATATTATTGGTTAGTTGAAATATTTAATTTATATAAGCCAATTATACATTGGAATATATCATTTGGCATTACATTTCAGTTTGGTGTTATTATATTATTTATAACTTTATTTATAGAAATGTTAATATTCTTTTTTATTAAAAATAAATTAGTGAGATGGATTCCTCTAATACTTCCGTTACTATACTGGCTTACTTATTATCAAATTTTTCCTTATAGATTAATTGTTTATATTTTCCTTAATATTACTATTTACCTTTTATATTCAATGTATTTGACTCGTTTAAAAAAATAGGTTTAAACTATTTTTTGTATATAGGATTATAGTATTTTTATTATATTATTTTACATCAGTTGAATAGATTTTGTAACTTTTCTTGTCTAGTTCTAAAATCTGATTTTACCGATTCTAAAAAATTATTTCGAGACAAGAGTCTTCAAAGTTATTATATACTGGTTAATATTAATTCTTGTTATAAAGTTCTGTTCAATGCTAAAGCTAATGGATAGATATACTTGTTATACGTTTTGAGTTTTTCCAGATCTACGCCATCATATCCTGTATATGGATTGCTTGTTTCATCATAGAAAAAATATCCATTATATCTCCCTTTTTTATAATTCTTTCACCTGTTTGCGGTATGTCTTCCAAAGTGCATATTTCCTGTGGTAGTGAATCCACGTTACAGGGGGTAGCGTTTCCCGGTAAGTTCATGTGGTGGTTGAATATTACAAATCCCTTATGCTTAAAATCAAGTCTGATTCCGTATGGACGGCTTGTTAGGAAGGCATCCGCAGCTTTTGATATATAATTCTCCATAACTGTTTTTGATGTAAAAGTCATACAAATTTAAGGCTTTTCCCAGAGGTGTACAAAGCTGTATCCTGTTTTTCTTGCCATTTGGCATGATTGCCTGTGTTTGGCCAGCTCTTTCGGATATTCCCTGCAAAATTGCGGTTCTGCTTTTGTCAACCGTCAAACCGGGACACTGTCAGATTACCCGTTCACGAAAAATCTTCCTCTGCTATGCAGAGCGTATTTGTTCATGCCCTCATTTGCCTTGTTGCAGCAGTTCCGCCCTATGGGCAGAAAATATCCCGATGGGCTGGCTGAAATCCGGCAAACAGAGGGAAGTAAAACAAATGAGACTATGGCAACAATCAATGAAAATCTGAAAAAGCAGTTGGCAAAGAAGATGTATCACTTCGTTAAGTATTTCCCTGTGCGCATCAGGAATGTTGGGGAAGACGCAATAGAAAACCGTAAACTCGTATGGGGGTTCAAGGATGCAGACCGTGAAATTACGCTTAAAGTAGCACGGATGACCGCATCATATCTCTTGAATGAATTTGGCGACAGGGTAAAAAACATTGTTTTTGTATGTATTCCGGCAAGTACATATGAACAGAACGAAAATAGATACAGATTTTTTTGTGAGCAGGTCTGCAGCTTGGCTGGAGTTGTGAACGGATTTTCCCATATCAGGCTTTTGGCTGACCGTCCGTCAGTTCACGAAAACCGAAAGAAAAAGACACATGCCGATTTTTCCGACCAGTCTGTAAAGTTTGATGAAGATTTTTTCAAGGAAAAAGATGTACTGATTTACGATGATGTTGTCACCACTGGAACAAGTTATGCAGAGCTGGCTAACCGTCTTGAGTTCTTCGGAGCAAATGTGTTGGGAGGTCTCTTTCTTAGTAAAACATTTTATAGATATAACTGATATGATGAAAACTGTAATGATTAATGAAAAGGTTGCCTTTACGGGGCACAGAAGTATTCCGTTTGCAACAATCAATGTCCTTAGACAGAGAATTTCCGACTGTGTTGAGAATCTTTATCTAAGTGGGAAGACTGAATACCTGTGTGGTATGGCATTGGGGTTTGATTTGTTGTGTGCCGAGGTTGTCCTGTCGCTAAAGAAGCGATTTCCTGACATTCGCCTGATTTGCGTCTTACCATACAGGGCGCAGTCCGAAATGTGGAATGCTATGCAGAGAGCGAGGCATAGTCTCATTCTTGACAAGGCGGATGAAGTAATAGTATTGAGTGAAGAGTATTTTCACGGATGCTTTTTGCGAAGAAACGATTATATGCTGAAAAGATGTGGTACAGTTGTGGCATACTATGATGGCAAGTTACAAGGGGGAACCTACTATACTTTCAAGAAAGCAAGGGAAAATAGACTAAGACTTATCAATCTTTATTCATCTTAAATAACAATGCACGGTGCTTGGCCGTGCATTGTTGCTATGTATAGGTAAATCAATGCTTACTGTTATATCAGATACCTGCCGTAAGCCACTAACTGTTTTCTTCATTTTCCTGATTATCTTTCTTGTTTTTACGTTTCCCAAGAGGGCCGCTGAAACGTCCCCGATTCAATTTGACCCCGTATTTGTTCAATATGCGGAATACAGAACTCCTGCTGTTAAAACCGCTGATGGCATGGATTTCTGAAATGCTGTATCCATTTTTATACATATCTACTATCGTCTTGGCCCGTTCCTCCGCATTGGTGATATTCCACTTTTTGGAAACTATTATATCTTGCTGCAGTTGTACGATATGCGACGATGCGTTACGTAGTGCGGCGCATTCTTCCGGTAATGAACCGAACATTTCGATAACATCAGATACTTTTGTATCAGGAAACAATATATTCTTCGTATCTATCTTGTCATGCACTGAAACGATTCGCACTACCTTGATTCTGCAGAGTTCAATCAGTGAAGCGAGTTCTCTCGAACCTCTTACGGCATTGCTGAATTTTGTTACTACAAGTTCATCGCCTCTTTCCAGACTTGACAGGAGCTGTTTCCATTTGGGGCGTAGCTTTTCATGTTCCTTCTGCTCCTCTACCACATTTACGCAACCGAATTGGAGCATCCAGTTTTTGTCTTCATTGAAATCTTCATAAGGTTCTTTCTTGAATATGTATCCTACTTTAGCCATATCATTGTCCTGTTTAGAGTATCTGTGTACAAAGATACTAGTTTAATTTTATATTCAATCATACTCAAATGAATTTTTTACATAAATCATACTCTGTTTTTTCTCTTTCTATCCCTTTTTTATCATTGGAAATCATACTTTAAAGTATGATGTATAAATATGAATAATTAGCGGTTTTATACCTATGGAAATATATCAAATATATCTAATTTTGTGTCTGTTATCAAATTAAATAACATGAAACATATTATGTCATACTTAAGAAATATGAGAACTGAATCTTGTATTATGGTCATGCTTTTTCCCATTCTTGTAGCCTGTTCCTGTACCAATAGGAAAAGACTGTCAGAGTCTGAAAATTTTGCCGATGTTGTCTGTTCATACAGAACATGGCTGTCTCATATTCGGAAAATAGAAACTCTCCCGGCCGATTCGTTGGCGGCACATATTACAGAATGGGTAAGCTTCAGGGATTCCGTATTTGTGACATTACGCAGTGATACTTTAAATCCGCATTCAGCACTTCAGGTTGAATGTCGTATTGTAGATGATTCTGTAAGGATAGAGCTTGCACGCATTGCTGCATCAGGAGATTATTCATTTTCTGATGTGCTCTTGGTCAGGGAGAAAATTTCTCCATATACAGGGGATGGAGAATTGGTTGAAGCGGCAGGAAGCATACGGCCATTCTTTGACTCCTTGGATGAAAACGGAATGATTGTCGGTGGAAAACAGAAAGTGTTATCCTGTTACCGTACTTTTCTGGCCGAAACACTGAAAGACAGTATTATGGATATTGAAGAACTACAGGAGTTCATAAAGCAAGAGGATGTCGTGTACAGGTCTTTTCTTGCCTATCTTCACGATTATGGTGATACAGACCTTTCGGATATTACCCGAGCTACAGAAAAGTGTTGCAGCCTGGTTTTCGATGCAGCCAATAGGGGATGTGTCAGCTATCGGGATGCTACAGTATATATGGCTTTGAGAAGCAATCGAAGGCTTGTTCAGAATGTTCTTGCCTGCCTCGGAGATATACGTTGCGGTAGGGTACATGGCAGAGAGCAGGCGTGGGCATACGCCTGTATGATACTTCAGCCGTATGTTTCCATGGATGGTCTTTGTATGGCTCTGATGTCACAGGACGAAAGATGTGTTTTGACTGGAATTGTGTCTGACACGTCCGGGGCGTTACTGCGTCTTCATGAAATTATTCGGTCTGAAAGACACAGGTTATCCGAACTGCCGGCGATGCTTCTTGAAATTCTAATATTAACCATTTAGATATTTTATAATAACATGATTATACTGAAACATTTTATGGATGATTTTCTCGCCTTTGTACCGCTTCAGCTTCCGCAACTGATTGATGTTACTACAATGGAAGAACCCAAAATCTATGGCGATTATGCCTTGCTTACATTTCCTTTGCGTGAGCCATACGACCTCGAGGAGGTGATGGATATTTTTGAAGATGATATGGAACTTATTACGCTGTATCACCATACACCTCGGCTGGGTGATAAAAGTGGGCACAGTACTTGTGCCTATTCAAATCCGGCATTCGGTCAGATGTATAAAATGAATGCCCAAACTGACGACACTGGGCGTGTCACTCGTATATTTGTTACAATCTACGATTCTCTTGAATTTATGTATGGAGACCTTTGTCTTGATCTTGATCTCCATGCCAGGACCGGAATGTTCAAATACAAGCGTGACAAAGAGCATGTTCTTGTCGATTTCATTTAATTGGGAACGTGCTTATGCGGGAACCGGTTTATAGGAAAATAGTGTTTTTGATAAAGAATCAGCGTACATGGATTGACGTGGTTGATGCCGATATGTATGGTGTGTTTGCATTCCTTTATAGAGGGTACGCATGTCATTTTACATCACGTTTTTTGCTGCTTCGGGCTTATAAGTCCAATAATAGAATTGATGCTGATACTACTTGGATTGTATCGGAATATGCTTTGGACAGGGCTTTGGCTGAATATCGCAAAACCGACAGATTCTTTAGAGATAAAATCAAAAAGTCTCCTGACTACATCAGGCCGGCTGATGTGGAGGAAATCATAAGGCTTGCTACCGGTGGTGCTGTCCGCTTAAATCTTATATCCATGCCATTAAATTCAAACCTTAATACATCCTTTTATGATTAATTATTTATTCCTTTCATTAATGCTTCTCATACCTTCTGTTCTGCCAATGGTATTGTACAGTTGCAAACATCGTTTCATGATAAGGTTCTACATGGCGATGGCAGCAGACGAAAAGGTAAGGAAGTTTTATATAAGCGTTTGGCTTATCATTCTGCTTGTTTTCCATTATGTCTATATCAAAGTACAGCCGGGAGACTACGGTGTTCTGCTTTCAACAGTACTGTGTCTCATTCTGGTTTCATATAGCAGGACAGACAAACTGTTGCGTATGGTACACGAACGACTCAAACTGGTTGTCATATTGGCCCTGTCTGCAATGGCTATCATGGCAATTCCCCATTTGTACACCTTAGCGGCTACGATAGTGTATTTTATGACGGCAGCCCTTTTCTATCCATCATCAAGGATAATGCAGGAATGCTGGAGGTATGGCAAGAAGGAATGCTGGAAGGAGCAGGCTGAAGAAATAATGAGGGCTTATCACTGTTTTCATCACGCAATACGCCACGAATGTGCGGATAGTGGCAAAGATATGAATTCGCACGATAACCAATATCAAATCACTGAAAACAATGAAGAATAGAGAAAAAATGAACAAAGTCATATCGGCAGATATCAAGGTGCTTGAATATCTCAGCGAAAAGGCCGGAGACCGGAAAACCAAGATGGAAGCCTATCTCGATCTGATGTACAAGGCTAACGATGGTTTTGTTTCCCCTTTTTTAAGAAAGAAGGAGTCTGACCTCGGGCCGTGCCAGTGCCATGTGAACATTTCCGACCTTGCGTCGGACTGGGGATGGCACCGTGCTACGGTACGTTCCTTCCTCGACAGGCTTGAGCAGTTTAGCCAGATTGAAAGGGAGAAACGGGCAAAAAGTGTGATTATTACGATGACTTCACTGACTGGACAGCCTTCATCCCCTGATGTTGTACACGACACTCCCGACCTTGTCATGCAGCTTATGGATGTATTGTCCGATTGGATAATCGGCAGAAGCGATACCGAAACCGTAGGTGCATCATGTGGTAGACTTGTTCGTGCGGAGCTTGATCGGCTTGCCGGTTCCGCTGCTCAGTCATGTACTCAGGGTGATGCAGAAAACCACCCGCCCATGATCGTCAGTGCGGAAGATGCTGTGAAGGAAAAAGCTCTCGGCTGTATAGCTTATGCCGCCCATCAGAAAGTCCTGCGTAAGTTCAGATTCGATGATGCCACTCCGGTTTTACAGTTCTTCCATCAGGAACTTGGTGGGGAATGGGATGAGTTTGTTGATGCTTCCAAGGAGCTTGTAGAACTTGTCCTTGGCAGCAAATCATCCGTTCCTGATTTCTCTACCGTTGAAGGCAGAGAGTGTCTTAAATCGCTCAGGAGGCCGTTCCTTGCGCTTGTTGCGAAATCGCAGGAGTCTTTCTGAGCCGAAAGCTCATTACAACTATTGTATAACCCCAGATAATCCGTCCGTCTAGTAGGCTGGACGTCCTGCCGGTTTTATCAGGTATCCGGGCTTGCCCGTCTGCCATGGAACAAAGGGAATGGGGAGCCTAATACCCCTGCTGACTGACGTCACAGGGAGAGGTGTCCATGCAAGCAGCAAGCTGGGACACGGAGGATTATCCGAAACAATTGGAAATAAAGTATGGCACAGGCAAAACAGGTACTTGACGTACACGTATCAAAAGGCATAACCCGTGCGCAAAGCAACGAGCATCTCAGATGCCGTAGCGAAAAGGCAAGGGAATATGCCATGAGCAAGGGGAATTACGATCCCACACGCGAACACCTGAATTTTGAGGTGGTCCGAGGAGGAAAGATCCGGTCTGTTGATACCAGCCGGAGCATACCTGACCGTATGGCGGAAATATTGCGCAGCCGGGGTATCAAGGATCCCAACGAGGGGTTGGAGGAACCGAAATTCCGCACGGTGGTGAATATCATTTTCGGAGGTTCAAGAGAGCGTATGCAGGAGCTTGCCTTTGGCAGTCAGACCGTGGATTTTGAAAACAATTCCGACAATTCCCATGTCGAAAGAAAATCGGAAATAGAACAATGGGCCAAGGATGTATATACATTCGTAAGTGGCAAATATGGTGAGCAGAACATTGCGGCTTTTGTTGTACATCTCGACGAGTTGAATCCGCATGTACACTGCACACTTCTGCCGATTAAGGACGGACGTTTTGCATACAAGGAGATATTTGCCGGTAAGGACAAATTCGAGTATAGCGAACGCATGAAGAAGCTTCATAGTGACTTTGCTGAAGTCAACTGCAAGTGGGGAATGGCACGTGGTTCCAGTATTGCGGAAACTGGTGCCAGACACAGGACGACGGAAGAATATCGCCGCATGTTGTCGGAAGAGTGTACGAGCATAGAGGAAAGCATTGTCCGACATCAGGAGGTGCTTTCATCGCTTCGCTCCGACATCCGACTGGCAGAGCGAAGGGTAAAGGGGCTTACCACTATGGTGGATAATATCCGTCAGGAGATGGAGGAAAAGCAGGCAAAACTATCGGCAATCGAAAACCGGCTTCTGTCCCAGAATGGAGATACCGCTGCCATTCTTCGTCAAAAGGAAAAACTCGAACAGGAGCTTTCTGTTATCCAGTCAAGACTGGCAGACAAGCAGGACAAGTTGCAGTTGGCTGACCGACAGCTGGCCGGGCTAAAAGATGAAATGAACAGTGTCAGGGAGCGGACGGAAGGTCTGAAGGAAGAGGCATACCGTTACTCACGGGAGGTGCATTCCAAAGTGGACAGCCTGCTCAAGGATGCTATGCTGGAAGAAATGGTGAACGAGCATCGTGGTCTATCGGCAAGGTTGTCTCTTCCGGACCGGCAGATTTTTGACGACTCGCTTGTCAGGTCTGTGGCTGAACGTGGCATGGAAGTCATGCAGTGTGCTACAATGCTTTTTCTCGGAATGGTGGATGATGCCACCACATTTGCCGAAACACATGGCGGCGGAGGTGGCGGAAGCGACCTCAAATGGGGGCGTGATGACGACGAGGACAACCGTGCCTGGGCGCGTCGCTGCATGAGGATGGCATCGCGTATGATGCGTCCTGCCAGTGGCAAGAAACCTAAGCGTTAGTTGGCAAAGAATTGGCGTTTGGTAAATTTTTTAATTCAATAATTAATTCTGATATGATAAAAATGATTACTATTCTTTTTGCTGCGTTATGTACGATACAGACGTATGCAAGTGAGCAATATCTTTATACAGATACTGTACAATGTAAATCGCATGGGGGTAGCCTGGATATTTTACAGCCTTTGGAGCCGATCTGCCTTGATGGTGTGCTTGTTCCGGCTGCTGGAAGTGGCAACTGGTTTGTCACGGTTGCAGGTGGATTGAATGCGTTTCTTGGAACACCGTTGGGGTGTGATGATTTGTTTGGTCGCATAAAACCAGCCTACAGTTTCGCTGTAGGCAAATGGTTTACTCCGGCTGTAGGTGGCCGTATCAATTATAATGGGATGGCGTTTAAAGACGGTTTGTTGTCCGATCAGAAGTATCATTATGTCCATGCGGACTTGATGTGGAATATATTGGGTCGCAGGTATGCCAGACAGGAACAGGTGCGATGGACTGTTGCGCCTTTTGCAGGTGTCGGAATGATACATCATGCTACCAATGGTAATAATCTGTTTGCGTTGTCGTATGGCATTCAGGGGCAGTATAGACTTTCCAAACGGATTAGTCTTCTTATGGAACTTTCCGGCATGACTACTTTTAAGAATTTCGATGGTATAGGCCGTCCGAATCGTCCCGGAGACAATATGCTTCTGCTGACTGCGGGCCTGTCATTCTCTATTGGGAAAAGCGGTTGGAAACGTGTTGTAGATGCCGGTCCTTATATGCAAATGAATGAACGGCTGGTTAGCTGCACCGGTTCTCTTTCTGCGGAAAACCGTTACTATGCCGGACTAAATGATAAAAACAGCCGGGCATTGGCTGAACTGAAGAAAGTTCTGGAAATAGAAGGACTGCTTGATAAGTATTCCCATCTTTTTGTCGATGGTAACGAACAAGCTGGTCGTACTTTCCCGGTAAACAATTATAGTGGCTTGAACTCGCTCTTGGCAAGATTGAAGAATAAGAAGTGGAATGGTAAATCGGTTGACGAAAGTTCAAATCAGGATACTGTTGACAGTGCTAAAGACAACCTGTTTTCATGTGATGACAGTGTTCACGGTTTGGAGTTGTTAGAGGATTCTGCTTACCATTGCCGTTTGGCTCAAGATTCTATTTCTGGGATAAAGAATACTGGTCTGTTTGCTGATGGAACAATTGGTTCGCCTGTATATTTCTTTTTCTATTTGAATTCTGCGCAGCTTACTGACGAATCTCAATCAATCAATATTGATGCGTTGGCTCGGGTTGCTGTTAAGTATAATTTATCTGTAAGGGTTACTGGCGCAGCGGATGAGGAAACGGGAACTTCGGCTATCAATGATTCGTTGAGTCTGAAAAGGGCGAACTATATATCTGACCAGCTATTACAGCGTGGAGTATCGTCTGGAAAAATAGTCGTTGACAGCAAGGGAGGGATTTCTGATTATTCTCCTCAGGAGGCCAATAGGAACACTAAGGTTGAATTGTTTGCTCCTAGTGTGGTGGATATTGTTGCTTCTTTAGAGGATGGTATCTAGGAAAGAGTTGAACTTTCATTGTCATTGGCTTGGAAAGCAGGACTGGATTTCATTCTGGTCCTGCTTTCATTCATTTTGCATCATAAGAAGTTAAATAGGCTCCGGTTTTTACCAACTGTTAGTCAAAAAAGCGTTCCCTACAATCAGATTGTCTGCAGAAAGTGTTATTGTAGTAAAAAGCGGTCGCTTTTTATCTACATTGAATACCTCTTTGTAATAGACTATGTAGGCACATCTGAACTCTATAATTCTGAATACAGAATTGTCATCGGTTCTGTAGAAGATTATCTTGCCGCTTACAGGCTTGAACTGGCTGTTCACCATAGACTCCAGAATTTCAGTATCCTTGGTCGCTTCGATACTGAAAGTCAGTTTTCCTCCGATAACGGATGTTACAGGCCTACCTTTTTTGTCAGTTTTCCGGCTGAATTCAATATGAGAAAAAAGAATTTCTATTTCTCTTCCGCGTATGCTTACGGTTGCTCTGAGTGCTCCCATATAAGTATTTTTTATGATTATGAATCAAGGTTTCAAAAACTTGATTAAAGCAGAGAACTGCTTTCGGAAAAGAATGAAGATATAACTGGAAACAAATATAAGGGAAAAAATCGTATTTTCCAATATGTCGGCTAAAAAAGGCTCTTATGTTGTTATATTATTTTATGAATGTGTATTATGTTGTTTTCGATTCAAATCCATCCTCGTAAGTACCAATTGCTTTTTCTATCGTGGTGTCATAGTTCAATACAAAGAAGTCGCTATTTTCAGCAAACCGTTGATAAAATCTCCAATACCATTCATTCGTCTGTTCTTTCATGATGTTGGAATCATACCCATTTACAATATCCATTATTCTAAGGATAAATTGGTCCATAACAGAACGAAGTGTGTTAAGGCCAAAGCTCATATTAGGTTTGGTAAAAGGAGCAAAAACCGGATATCTATCCGGATTATTACACTTTTTGTTCCATACCCAACCGTATGCATCTAACATCTCTAATACGTGAAACAAATGTTCAAAATGAATATAGGGGGTAGGCGTTCCACTTATATATGGATTAGAGCAGTCTGGTGGATAAGTGCACATAAGTTGGTTGTAGATATCATCTACAATAGTTATTGGATTGCCTTGAGTAAGATAATCTGTGTAGGGTCTGCGAACATCATCTGTGATGTTCGATATTGATGCTTTTATTACTCCTTGAGGTAAATTCAGGTCAAGAGGTGTTCCTGCACCTATTAAAAATGTTGTACGATTATTTCCCATAATGCGCTGTATTTACTCATTGAAACATTTCAGGAACTATATCTTCAATTTCAATTCCATCTATTACCTTGGCCGAGAGTTTTTTGCCAAAGTCGCGGAGTTTATCACCTGCATATTTGTCAAAGATATAAGTACTTTTGTGGGCGAAATCAAAGTTCTCCAATATCATTTTGTTAATTCCTTTGTCTTTACATCCATATCCTATGATTATCAGTTTTTCTGCATTTCGCAGGTTCTTTCTGAATCTTTTGAAGAGTTTCTTGAAAAGTAAAGGATTGTTGTATCTTTCTATTTTAGAGGTTGTGCCGGTCAGAAAATCAGCATGGTAAGCAATCGGGCAACTTTCATAACCCATTTTGCTTCGTATTCCTCTTAATAAGTCACTTACGCCAATACCTTCCCTTATTTTCACATACTTGATAGGTATCATGAAATTATTTTCAACAGTCTTGTAATAAGGCACATAATCTAAGCTGCCATGTAATTTATAAAGCCTTATAGGGGTGTCGTATCTGGCTGTGTATCTTTCTAACCGGCAATGATAAGTAGCATTGTCTCTATTCAGTATTCCGTAAAACTCCGAACCATATTCATCAAAGCCGTCGGAAATGCTACCGTTGATATATTCAGTCTTATTAAAAGATTCAAAAAGTAAATCATGGTTCAGTGTATGCACATCAATGATGTAATCTTCTTTCAAGTGACTTAGGTATTTCAGAAAGCCATCGTAATGTTCCACAAAGCCTATGTGGAATGGTTGGTTTTCATAGAAGGAATTACCATCTTTGTCTCTCAGCAAATATCTCACCATCTGATTATAGATGTCGGGTAAACTGAAGACAAAACTTCCATAGTCCGTATATTCGTCTAATAAATCATCACACAATGTTTCGTAGCATGAGCTATATACTTCTTCACCTTTTATGAAGTCATAAAACTCTTCGTAGTCGAACTTATGTGTCTCTGCATACTTTTTTATTAGACGCTTGCAAAATACGAAATGTTTCTGATGCAGATTTAGTACCCCTTCTTCTTGGAAAGCAGGTTTTTCTCCAGTTGTTGAACAGCATAGTACGCCACTTGGTGAAAAATCTGCATTATATTTTTCAAAGTCCAATATATTCTCATTCAGAGTATTTCCTATCGGATACCCTTGAGGCGCAGAAAAGCCTGCTCCAATTAAGATAGAGATGTGTTTTCTACCTGCCAATGGCTTTTCTGGTATTTCATAGTCAAAATCTATATTTTCTTTCATAATGAGTCCGTTCTTATCTTGTATATTCAAAATACAACTTATTTATCTAATAATATGCTTGTATTTATGCATCAACATGCAATATATTATTAGACAAATGTCCGCTTTGGTGACCGGGTTGAGCTGTTTGGAGATGGGCAGATGCGCCCGGCACCTATGTACTTCCCAAGTCGAAATACCCTGTTCCTGATGACAGGGGCTATAATGTTTTTTAAGATGCCAATAATATAATTCATTTAGACTTGAAATATTTAATATAGTTCGTTAAACATTTATTCTAAAATAGCTTCAAGTGGTCGGCTTCATGTTGAAAGATTCGATAAAGACTTATCATCATCTTGTCAATAATGATCAGCAGCGCAAATCTTATATAATAGTTTTCATATACAGAGTCTATGCCGGACAGGAGCTCCAAGGAAGGCCTGTTCTGCTGGTATGATGTAAGATTATGGGCACACCTGTTTCTGTGAAAATACAGGCAGCTATACATCTCATTTAGTCCTTTTTTTATGGTGCATGTAAATGGTTTGTTGCTGTCATTTTTATGGGTACAATTACTGCAGTTTTTGAAGAATGCAGAAATGTCAAGGCAACCTCCTCCTATACTATTGAATATTTCCACATATTCCTGATACTCTCTTTCGCAAAACCCCATACTGCTTGTATTTGCATGAAACTCGTCCAGAATACCTTTTGTGTTGCTCCATATTTCATTGGTGTCTATTGTCGAGAAGTCAAAGTCCTTTTTCAGTTTGACAATTGCCTTTCTTAGAAAGTTTAGAACTTTTCTTTTATCAGTTATTTGGGAACATTCATTCAAATTCCAGGGGAAGTATATATCACGTCGCAAATCAAAATCTATGGTGGCGATTTCCCAGCATATACATTTCATTTTTTGTTCTTGCGCACCTGTCATTTTCATAAAGATGGATTGCATGATATTATTCCACAACGGGTACATTTCAATTCCCCAACTCATAGAGTGGGTTATGGTGGATGTATCACACAGGATATCCGATACAGGTGCTAATATGAAGTCGGAATGCACACTCATGGCCTACTTAAATATTTTTGATATATTTCGATTGATTTGGAAATTCTTTCACGCAAATATTTGAGGCACGCAGGAGATTTCGTATGCAGATAGTTATTACCTTTTATGTCCCTGATTGTGCTTTTCAACTCTTCCTCTAATGCTTCTTTTCTGGATGTATCTAATGTCCTTTTCTCAAAAGCCATGAAATAGATAAGTCCGAAAAAATAAATATCCAGATCTATGATTGACAGAAAGCGTCTTTTATAGTTCAATTTTGTAATGAGGGTGTCAATGCTATTCAGATATGGTTTGTAGTCCTTATTTGGGAAAATATTGGTAAATTTGCCAAATATTTGAGAGTCTTTGTCGCCTACAACAGAGTAAATGTATGTTTCATAATAGCTCTCCATTTTGCTTGCATATCCATATCCTATACCTCTATCCGAACCCTTTTTCTTGTACTGCGAGAGCAATGCTGCATATCTTACAAAGTCCATACAGCTTTTTCGGGATTTATCAACAACGCTACTTGATATTTCCTTGCAGAATCCGGGATCAAACCATTCTTTGAGCTGATGGTTCAGGAAGTAGAGGGAAGCTCGGCTTTCCAGTACGTAAAGTGACTTTCCGCGTATGTTGATGTTTCTGAACAAGGTAGAGAAAAACTTCTGCTGTTCTTCTTCCGTAGTAGTTGATGGAACGATGTAGGCAAAACCAAGGAAATTCTTGTTAAAGAAATCATCGTCCAGATGTTCAAGGCTTTCATATTTTTCTTGAGGACATTTTGCCATAATTTCTTCCTTGCTATTACCTTTGGTCAATAGCTCTTTAAAAGTCCATTCTATCATATTTTCCTGTTCATCGTCATCAGAGTCATCATCGTTTTCGTTCGCAAGACTTTCTATATTCCCAGATCCAGCCTCTTTTTTGGGGAAACGTTCGATGTATGCCAGAAGTACGGAAGTAAGTCTCTGCTGGCCATCAATGATCAGGTTATCTTGTCCGTTTGCTGTTTTATAAGCTCCGATAGTCACAGGTGGAATGAATTGTTTTTCTTTGAATGAGTCAATTAGGTTGGTATAGTCATCTTTGTTCCATACAAATGTACGTTGATATTCAGGTAACACTATGTTGCGTTTCAGTATCATCTGTATCCAGTAGGCTAGTGAATACTCGCCATAATATGTCCGGTTGTTATTCATTTTTGCTAAATGAGTAAAAAGTTATCTTTATATATATTTATATGAATGTTCGTAGTATAATAAAAGCTATCGATATTTTATGCTTTTTTAAGTGTTATTGTTCGCTTAATATAACAGGTATGAATTTTAAACCATCACATTTATTTAAAATAAAAGCATCTACAAACTTTTGACTAACTAAAATAATTGGTGTAAATTTCTTTAATCTAAAAATATTTATACCTTTTGTTTTTTCTTCATAAATTGTAATATTAGAAATTGTTTTATAATTTCCTATTAACTTCTTGTTAAAAGAGGCATTCTCTGCTGTCCAATATGTGAGCTTAGTTGTTGTTTCGTTTACACAATCTAAAAAGTTTATAATTTTTATGAGATAATATTTAGAATACGTTGAATAATTATCAAGTTCTATAGGAAAAAAAACAAGAGGTTCATTTTGAAATATGTTTTTGAATTTTTCTGACACAATAATGGAGCCATGATTACTTAAATTAACATCTAATTCTTTCGTTCCATCTTTGGTATCTGTTTTAAATAAAACAGGTGTATTGCTTAAATCAGCCTTTTCTTCGCTGTTAATTTTTTTTAATTCAAAACTTGAGATATTAATAGAATGATCAAAAGTTATAGCTGTTGATTCTTCACTTAAATTGAAAATTAATTGATAGTACTTCATAATATTTTTACTTTTGTCAACCATATGTTTACATTTGTTCCCTCTGTTTGGGCTTCAGTTGCTACATCTTCTAAAGCACTTATAAGCGCTGCTTTATAATTATCCTTGTCAGTATCAGGATCTATACCACTTGTTGCTTGATCTATTTTATCATATACATATTGATGATATTCATCGGGATGTGGACCTTTATGTCCTGGTACATATACTTTATTTTCTGGACAATCCATGCTCAATCCTGCGTTGTCAAAAAAAGGTTTATACTTGTTTGTCCACTTTTTACCTCTTTTAGTATTTTTATTAGTAGCTATATGATGTAATGGACCACTTTTCTTAGTATATGCACTTTTCGCAAGACCAAAAAGATCTATAAAACTATTTACATCAGTTACATATGTAAACAAATTTAAAATACTAGCATTTAATCTTATTGGGTCTTGTGAAACATACATCCCCATTTGTGGTGAGTAGTACCTGAAGCGGTTGTACGCCAATCCTGTCTCCCGGTCATAATATTGCCCCTGGAACAAGAATGGTATCATTCCTACGTTTCCGGTCTCTTCGATAACTTCTCCATTTATGTCCAGCGTCCTGCTCCACACTTCATTACCTTTTGCATCGTATGCCTCGGTAGGCGTGCCCAGATGGTCTGTCAGTATGGAATAGACCTTTCCTTCCTTTAGCATAGCGACAGGCACGAAGGTTTCCTTCTCGAAGAGCCAGAGCGTGCGTTCTTTGCGTTCTTCCTCGGCCAGCCATGCATTCTGTTCCCTTGAGTAGCTCCGCCTCTGCTTCCACTGGTGCAGTGGCACGTTTCCGTTCCACATCCAGCGTGTCACGGTCGTTCCGAAGCTCTTGGAGAGTCTTCTTCCCAGCGCATCGTATTCGAATGTCACTTCCTCACTGTCAGGCCGTATCACCTTTGCCAGCGAGCCGTCAGCGTTCCACCTGTATTTCCAGTGCTCCTTCTTTCCGTCCAGCCATCTTCCCGTACCGATGTATCGTTCTGTCAGGTTTCCGTCCTTGTCATACTCGCAGTGCCATTTTCCGTCTTGTTCCATGGCTCCGCCCTTCAGGAAGCGGCGTACCGTACAGTCGGGATCGGGGTACAGGTTTCCCAGGCTGTCGCTCTTTCTCCACTGTTCCGTTCCGTCTCCGTACTCGGCATACTCCAGCTGCCCGTTCGGGGTATACCCGTACCGTGTGGTTCCCCGTCTGCTGTCTTCCGTTGCGAGCAACCTGTCAGCCTTGCCCCAGCGGTAGCGGCGCAGGTGTCGTGTCCGTGCATCCTTTCTCGTGCGTGCGTCCACAAGACGGCCAATGTTGTCGTAAGCGAAACTTCGCACTACGCCTCCGGGCAGCATACGTTCTGTTTCAAAGCCCAGTGTGTCGTAACTGTGCTGTGACTTCCACGGCATTTCACCGTTCCCGCTGTCGTCTCCGGCCTGGAACTCCGTCAGTTCTCCGAACCCGTTGCGTTTGTATTCCAGATTCGCCCCGAGCGTGCTCTGCAGGGACAGTATCTGTCCGGTCCTGTCGTAAGTGCGTGTGATGGTCTCACCATCCGCCGTTTCCGTTACGGGCAGTCCCAGTGCGTTGTATGCGAACTCCACGCGGCTTTCACCACGTGTTGCTTCCACGAGCCTTCCCGATATTCCATATTGGTAGGTCTGGTCGGGTTCGTCCGTCGTCACATACGACACCCTTGTTACTCTCGATGCGTTGTCATATTCATATTCCCGTACGATTCCGCTCGGCAGCCTTTCGCTGGTTACACGTCCGGCTATGTCACGTTGGTATATCCTTGTTCCTCGGTCAAACCCTGTTTCCCGGATTACGTTGCCCACGTCGTCAAGGTCGAACTCATAGTATTGCATCCGCTCGTTTATCACGTGGCGCAGCCGTTCTTCCCTGTCATAATGGAAACCTACTACGCCTCGGCTGTCCTTGCGGTGTGTCAGCTTCCACATGCCCGAGTAGGTGTATTCCACCTTCTGCAGGTCGTCCCTGTATTCCAGCAGGTTGTCTATTCCGTCATATTTCAGGTGTATGTGGTTGCCGTCGAAGTCCTCCACTTCCGTTACGCGTCCTATGGCATCATAGTGTCTAGTCTGTACGGCTCCCTTCGGATTTGTCACCTGTGTGCAACGTCCCAGTCCGTCATAGCTGTAGCTTGAGGTGTTGCCCCGGCTGTCTGATGCTTCCGCCAGATTGCCATTGTTGTCATAGCTCAGTACGGTTTTTACACCATACGGGTCAGTGATGCATTCGGCCAGTCCTTCGCTGTACTCTATCTGCGTTTCAGCCCCTTCCGGATTGGTCCTTTTGGTCACATTTCCCTTTGAGTCGTAATCGAATTTCCATGTTCCGCCGTCAGGTGTGGTTACGCTCAGCGGCCTATTGCGTAATGCTCCCTTGCGGAAGAACACGGCCGATACGCTGCCGCCTCCCGGATCGGAACTGTCGGTACAGTTTCCCCAGCGGTCGTATTTGTACAGGCTGCTGTTGCCTGCCGGGTCGGTTTCCTGCAGGAGTTTCTGGTCCGAGTCGTATTTCCATCGGTGTTCGCCTTCGTTGGCATCCACCTTCCGATACACCAGTCCGTCCTTGTGGTAATATTTTGTAGGCTTGTCATGGCTGTCAAGCACTCTGGTCATTCCATTTAGGAATTGCAACTTGTGGTCGTATATGCCTCCGTCTCCCCATGTATGTATGCATCGGGATCCGATTTCGCTGCCGTCGTATTCAAAGAACCAGTTCAGTCCGTTTCTCCATGTTTCCTTTACAATCAGCCTTCCTTGGTATTCATACCGCATGGCATCGCCCACGGCGTTGCGCTGGCATGTCATGTTTCCCTCCGCATCATATTCGTATGATGCGAGTATTGTTTCTTCTCCCTTGTTTTTGGGGTGTGGCCCTTTTATTTCCAAAATGTGTCCGTTGCGCTCGTCGCATTCCACGACAAGCCTTCTTCCTGCACTGTCGGTAATCTCTTTCAGGTGTCCCTTGCTGTTGTAGCCGAACCGTATGGCGAACCCGTTCGCATCCGACACGCTCTCCAGCAGATGTACGGAGTCGTATTCCTTCTGTGTGAATCGGTAGTACAGGTCTTCGTCCATGTCCCATATGCAGTAGCCGTCCTTTTCCTTTCGTGCTTCCTTGCGCTCTGCACGTATGAACGAGGGCTTCTTCTCAGTCGGTAGCGGGAAGGCTACGGGTATTCCGTCGGACATGCGCAGTGTCAGGATGCCGTCCTCCACTACGATACCCATGTCGTATGCATGGTGCCATCCGTTTCCCAGTGGTCCTTGATAGTCGCTCCGGCTGTACCAGGTACGTTCCCAGGAGAGAGGGAGCGGACCGTCTATCCAGAAATCTTCCTCGTCTGTAAAGAATGTTCCGCTTGCCACGTCCACAGGGTGTCCGGTTACTGTACATATTGTCTTGTGCAGCATGTCCTGCAGTTTTCCGCTCTTTATCTTGTCATTTACGGCTCCGTGCAGTTTGTCTGCCAGCTTCTTGGTCTTTTTCTTGTACAGTCTTCCGAAAGACCCCATACACTTTCTTGAGAGTGCCGCCATCGGGTTAAGCGGCACGGGCACGGGACTGGTCAGAATCTGTCTGGCCGGAGGAATCGGGTTGATTACCCCTGTCGGCAGGAACAGTCCCGGCACTTTGTGTATGCTCGACATGCCCAGGTCGTTGCAGTCCAGATGCATGTGCGCTCCTCCTCCCGACAGAGGAAGCCCGTCTGCAAGCACGGTCAGGCTTCCCATGAAGGCATGTCCGTTGTTTTTGGGTATGGGTATCGAGTTTGCCGCAAATCCGGCTCCCATCGGTACATGCGGTATGCTGCGTGTGGGGGTGGAAGCTACGGCACGTGGAATGAATCCGCCGATTTTTACGGTGGCTCCCATCATGCCCACTGCCATGGTCAGTGCCGTGTGTCCTATCTCTGCGAGCTTGGCCGAGTTCGCATCCCCGGTTTCTTCCGCAGTTGGGGGAGGGGGGATGTACGATGCCACTGCCGCTGTCATGAAGTCCTGCGGACAGAGCAGTGTTCCTACATACGGGTGAGGCATCGGCACGCTTGTGGCCGGTGGTATGTTCACCAGGTGGATATCCACTCCGATTACAGGGTCGAGCTGTTTGGAGATGGGCAGGCAGGCCTGTCCTTTCATCCCCAATGCTCCGAGTACGGGGAGTACGGCTGCCTCGCTCACGTTGTCTGCCAGACTGCCCAAGGCTGTGGCCGCCTTCAGTCCGGTGTCAAGCGCGTTGACGGACGGGGATACGCCCGCCTTCGCATTAGCGGAAGCTCCCGAAACCACGCCCGACATCTGTGTGCCTACGGTGGCTTCAAGCTGTGCGCTTACCTGGTCGAAATACCCTGTTCCTGATGACATAGTTTATAGTTGTTTTTAGAGTGGGTTCAAGTTTTGAAAAACAGATAGGCTGACAATAGAATGGCCAGCACTACTATGACTCCGAGCCAGAAACGAAATCCGTTTGGGCCCAGCAAGTCAAGCCAGAAGTTCCCTCCCCAGCTTCCGGGGCGGGCATAGGTCCATTTCCAGTCCAGTATCAGTCCTGTCAGCCATACCAGCAGAATCAGGATGACTACAAGATAGCCCGATTTCGGGTTTTCCTTGATGTACCCTGGGCCCTCACTGAACATTTGTTTGAGGGTCGTCCATATTTTGTTGATCCATTCCATGATATTTCCCTAAATTTCGTTTGTATTCATACAGAAAGTCTTCCCAGTCCTTGCCGATGGCACGGCTCAGTACCGAGTTGATTTCTTCATTGCTGACTGACGGCTGGCGTTTCCGGCTTTCCAGCAGCTTGAGCAGCAGCAGGGGATAAGACGAATGTCTTATCAGGTCGGACGACAGCTTGTCTGCCAGATGGAATCCCTCGATGTAGCACTCCGTGGCTCTTTCCGTTTCGTATGCTTTCTCCCAGCACCATCCGCACATTCTCAGTGTTTCTGCTTGCATGAGGTAATCCTTGCAGTGTGCGTAGGCGTCTGCGCCCAATCGGTAGGTTTCTGCGGCATCGTTCCAGTCGGATTTCCGTACCTGTATGGATGCTTTTCCTACAAGCGAACTGCCGAGAAGACGGCCCGATAGAGACGGGTCAAGTTTCCCTTCGCCCATCTGTGCCGCTTCTACCGCTTTGTTGGCAAAGTACAGAGCCGTATCAAGATCTTTATGGTTGATGCGGTCTGTATATAGAATGGTATATACTGTTACGAACTGACTCAGCCAGTTCAGGTCTTTTTTTACATTGACAAGTGCCATGTCGAGGCATTTGCGTGCGTACAGGTCGGTTTGGGCGGCATCTCCTTTCTTTACGCTGTTCATGAGTCTGGTCAGTGCCAGCCTGAAGTCGGAGGCGGCAGGGTCGCTCCGGTCTTCGTTAGCCGCCTGTTCTGCCAGTTGTTCGGTTGCTCCATCCATGTCTATCGGGGGGGAGATGGAGACTGTTTCTTTCTGGTAGGTCGTCATGAGCTTGCCGAACTGTTCTTGGCCGATGATATCGCCGGTTCCCCATACCATCTGTTTGTCGAATGGTTGGGAGAGTGCCTGACTGAACCACTGTCGGCATCCTTCATAGTCCTTTGTGCCTTCCAGATTGAAAATGAAGCTGCATTTCATGTCTGTATCGCTGACAAGCTCGTGGGTCAGCCGGTTGAAATTTTCCACTACTGTCTGGGCTGCATTGCTGCTATTTATGGTGCTGTCATCTGCCTGCCATTCCACTTTTTCAAAAACGATGTCTTCAGGCTTTTTCGAGTTGTTCCAGTACTCTATTTGCTTGCTGATATATTGCAGTACATCTTTACTGAACTCCATTGCTGATGTAAATGGAAGAGCGATGACGAAGACCATGTCTTCTTCTTCGCTGTCGATGGCCAGCATGTAGTCATAGAAAGCCTTGAGCATGGTTTCGTCCCCCGGATTGATGACAATGCGTATCATCTTTACCGGTTGTGCTACGGCATCCTCCCAAAGGAGGAGCATATTGTCCGCTATTTGTTGTATGGCATTGCTCATAGGTCAGTTCAGTTTTACGATTGTACCTGCTATGGCGGTTGTTCCGCTGGAGTCCACGGTGGCCTGTGTGTTGCCCGACAGGGTTGCGGTTTTGCTTCCCATGGCGGTTACGTCGCTTCCGCTTATGTTATATGCTTCTTTGGCACTGCTGTTTATTGTTTTTGCGGCCTGTGTGATTTCGTTGGCGGCTGTTTCCGTAATTTGGGCTTCGGCGGTGGTTTTGATGTTTCCTTCGCTGTCCAGTTCAATGCTGGTTTCGCCTACGCACAGTTTTATGGATTTGGATGCGGAAATGCTGATATTGCCTTTCCCGTCGGCGGCATAGCTGTTGCCGGCCTGATCTGTCATTTTGATGCTTCCTTCGTCGTCATCTATGGTGATGGTACATCCGCTCCGTGTGGTCAGGCTTTTTTTCTTGTTGCCGCTGTCGCCTCCTGTAGCTGTTTTCCCGTTAAACAGGCTGCCCATTACGAACGGACGTTTCGGGTCATCATACCGGAAGCCTACCAGTACGATGTCGTCCTTTTCCGGGATGAAGACAAAACCCCTGTTTGTTGATACTTTATTGCTCATTCCGGCATCGGGAGTCATGACACGTATCCATGAGGTTGTCATGCCATCGCCCTGCCAGTTCATCTTTACCTGTACACGTCCTTGTTTCTTGGGGTCATCATTGCTTACCACTACCGCCTGCTGTGTCTGTGCCACTGGTAGGGGAACTTCCGGGGTCGGAAGACTTGTTGTCAGCGAGTAGAGTGCAGTAAAGTTATTGTTGTAGCTTTCTCCGGTTCCGGCTACATGGGTAATTTCGGTGATGAAATATTCACCTAAAGTCTTTTCTATAAAATCAAATTGGAAGTTCTGTATTGCGGTTTGTATTTCCACTACGCTGCCGAGTGTTATTCGGTTGCAGTCCGTTTCACAGGATATATAATGTGAAGGCGAAGCATCGCTCTGTTGTTTCTTTTGGAAATGGTTTTCTGCTTGGCTGTCGTTGGCAACCCTGATTTCTGTATGTTGGAATGCCTTCGATTTGAAGAGCTTGACAGAAGCGTCAAAGGCCGTTTGCCCCAGCATGTTCATGCCGGTGGAAACATTGGGGGCGGCACCTTTGCAGAATTTTGCATTGGCGGAGTCGTATGAATTTCCCTCTACCGGGCGGGCAAGTGTTTGGATACCTATGTTCAGGTCGGATATTTCGCGTCCGTAGCTCAGCAGTATGGCTGATGGCAGTTTGTCAGGCTTGCCGAATACAAGTTGTTTCCCGTCATAGTACAGCCATTCGTGATACTGTCTGGCCAGCCTGCGGATAAAGTCGAAGTCGCTTTCCATATATTGGCATTCGTATTCTATCTCAGCTGTATATTCCGGTTTGATGGCGCAAGGCATACCGGCCCTGTCGCATATTTCTTTCACTATGCTGAATAGCGTGGTGTTGGTCCATGAAGCACAGTTTAGCTCTGTTTCGAGAAGGAAGGTCAATGAATACCCCTGGATGAGCAGATAGCCGTGATTGCCTTTCGAGCGGTGCAGTCCCACATGTGTCACTATCCCTTTGAAATTGTTGCCGCCCAAAAGGATTTCCGCTTGCTTGCCTATCCAGTTCATGCTGTTGTCAAGCGTATGAGTCTTGTAGAATTCACCGGACTCTATATCCATGTGAACTTCAAAATAATGATGGTCATTGATGGACTGTTTCAACACAACCTGAAAAAAGGAAGGAAGAGGAATTCCATCAATGCTGACGGTTGTCTTTTTCTGCTCAAGCATAACGGCAATATTATTTGAGGTGGATAAATAAAATTGCCGCTTGACGGATTGAGCCCTTTCAAGCGGCAATATCTTACATTCCGCTTAGGGGCATTGCCCCGGAGCGTTTAGTTTTTCGGCCATCTGTTGTCCAGCGCAGCGTTTCCCACATTGATGAGTTCAGCCGAGAATGTCAGTGCGATGGTCATCGGCACGTCGTTGTTCACGTCAAGAGTTTCCTTGTAGTAAACGATGTAGGCGTTCTTGAACTCGATTTCCTTCATTTTGGCATCCTCTTCAATCTTCTTGTATACGATTTTTCCCTCCACCTGCTTGAACTGGCTGTTCAGCATGGCTTCTATGGTCGCAGTGTCGTCCGTTGATTCGATAACTACCGAAACACGCCTCCCTGAATGTTTGAGGATGGTTTTCCCTTCGCGTCTGTTGTGCGACTGAATTCATACTCAGAGTGCAGTACGTCATACTCTTTTCCTGCAAATTCCAATGTAGCTCTAAATGATGCCATAGTTGATAGAATTTAAAAGTTTAACAATAAATTTGAGTGACTCCGTTTCCCTTTTCTGAATCCTGTCTGTCTTCCGGCAGAAAACAAAAAAAGAGAAAACTCCAAAAAACGATCTTTTGAAATTTCCTCCGGTTCTTCCCGACGATTTCTGTTTTATTTGTGGAAAAAGAAGAAGAAAAATAAAACATCATCTTTGTCAATCGCAATTATAGGGAAATAAAATCATATATCCAAATATTTCCTCGTTTTTTTATGAAAAAGTTTTTTGTAACCTTATATTATATGGATTTATCTTGTTGTAGTATTATGTTTTTGCTCTTTTTCCTTGAGCATTATTGTTTCTCAGGCAAAACTATAACGGATAATTTGTAGTTTAAGTAAAAAACAATAGATTTGCAAATGTCATAGTCTGAAATTTTGGAAATATATGAAAGAGAACAAGACATTCGTGGCTCTATGTACAGAGTCTTTTACTTCCAATCATGCCGCAATATGTTCTGTTGCTATGGTGAAAGTGGTCAATTCTGTAGTAGTGCAGGAGTTCCATTCGCTTGTCAGACCGGTTGCCGGTAAAGGAAACATGCTGGATACGTTTCTTTCTGTATTCGGTGGTAATAAGTATGCCAATGCCCCGGAGTTCCCGGAAGTGTTGCGTTTGATGGAAGCATTTGCAGGTAGTTGTAAGATTGTGGTTGACGATGAGAAGGAAATTGTACGGGTGCGTAGGAACTGTAGATTCTTTGGTGTGGAGAGTAGCAATCTTTTGACTAATGAGTTTTTGGATATTTGCCGTATGTCGGGAGAGAAGTTGGAGGAATCATGTGAGTGTTACGGGATTAAGCTGAAAGCTGATTGTTGCTTGCTCGATAAGACACGTGCTTGTGCCGGATTGTATATGAAAGTTGGGCAGACTCATAGGCTGCCTTCAGATGAATTGTGTGATGGCTTGGAGCCTTTTTCAATGGGGAAGGAGGATTTGTATAATTTGCTCCCGGATGATGAGATTACGGATAGGAATACAATATTTTATCATAAGCATATTTTTATCTCCGGTATTTTTTCCCGATATCCGGATATCAATGTTTTGCTTTCCAAACTGCATAAGTTCGGGGCTATTAACTTGTTTTCATTTTCCTATACAGCCGATATGGTTATTCTTGGAGAAGGGGCTGATCGCTCGGTTTTGGGAAGGTTAAGGCAAGAATCTAATGTTCAGATACTTACGGAAATTGCACTATATGATATTTTGGATGATATTGAAAGGCGGTAGAATCATGCTTTCGATAGTTGGTATTCTTGTTCTATTTTAGTAGAAAGTTCTTTTGAGTCTGCCTGCCAGTCCTCTCCATAAAGGGATTCCATCCGTTTTACTATCTCTTCACGTTCTTTACCATCAAGAGTGTATATTTTATCAATGTAGGTGCTTGCAATGAAAGACAGGTTTACGGTTCTCAGTTCATTGTCATCCAGTGCATATCCGTATTCAAAGGCTTCTGTAAGGATTGGTTCATAAAAAAATCGGTCTTTTTTCAGTGCGGCAAGCAGTGCGTAGCCATATTGGCTGACTGCTATGGATTTCAATTCCTCTTTCTTGGCGATTTCAGCTCCTTTTAGGAAGCATTTTACAGCTTGTTTGGTGTCTCTCGAAAGATTGAACGCGATACCCTTATAGTCATATAGCTGTATCAGAATCTGGTTGCATTCTTTGGTCTCTTCTTTAGCCGTTTGTACAATGCTGATGCCTCTATCCAGTATTTTATGAGTGAAGGCGGATTCGTCTTTGAAGCTTAGCATGAATCCTCCATAAATCAGATAGGCTGAAGCCCACATTACTGTGCCTCCTGTTTCACGGCATATTTTTACAAGTTCTTCGCCCAGTCGCTTCACCTCTTGTTTTTTGCCGGCATTGGTGGCTTCTCCCAGTTCAAACAGACATCGTCTGTATTTTACTTGCGGATTGTGCGGGTCTCCTTGTGTGGCAATTTCTTTGTAGGCTCCGGCCGTATTCTGGTTGGGTATCTTTATGCGGCACGCTTTTTCTTTCAGGTTGTCCAGCAATGGTTCATATACTTCACGGCTGTTATAGTCTGTCAATATCAGGCTCACATGAGATGGAAGAAGCTCAGCCAGTTCCTTTATGCTTTTGTTCAACGATTCTACGTTTCCGATTTTGTAAATGATGATTGTTATGCCTAGGATATTGTCAGCGATTCCTGCAAATTCCTTAAAGCTGGAAACCATACGGACATAGAATGTTTTCAGGCTTTTGCTGTCATTATGGTCAAGTTTGGCCGCTTCCCGTTTCAGGCTGTCAAACTCCGTCCAGTTCCATTCCGGGTATTTTTTCAGGTCGGCTTCAAAAGATGTAATCCATTCATTTATCAGGAATGAGTATAGTGCCGCCGGAGATTCATAATCTGTTATGAAAGCAAGGACTATGTCACTGCTTTTCCCGTGTGGAGAACCTTCCAGTCGGATGAACCCTTCCACCAGTGGGTAGTCTTCCTGGTCGCAGGTAATACAGTACACTTTTGCATCCGGGTGTTTCTGTCTTTCCTCTATCCATAAGTTCTGTATATTGCCTATTCTTGCAGCTATCGGATTATGTTCGTTGTTGGCCATACTGGAAAGATGTTTTATATTTAGTTGGTTTATTGTTATATTGTTTTGTATTCTTTGTTGTAGATTCTTTGTTCAAATACAAACCCGTGTACCAAGGGCTCATGGGCACGTATGTTGGATAGAATCTTTTGTGGTTTTCTGAAAGCACTGACAGACCGTGTCATATAGCGTTCCGGTTTTCCGTCTGTCAGTCTGCACGAAAAGAGGGCCACTCTTTTTTCATAGTCGTCCAAAAAGCTGTTTACACTATAGAATTTTTCAATGGAGATTTCCAGTTGTTTTTTTGCATATGCCAGCTTTCCTTCCTTTTCTTCCCCTGTTTGGGGAGAAGTGAAAGGCATAATGTACCGCCTTTCGCTTTCGGTCAGCTCATTGAATATGATAAAGTCATATCCGGCTATCGGATTGATGATAAAGTCACATTTACGTCCCATACCGGCATCGGTATCGTGAAAGATGTTTATATAGTGTTCAAAGTCTATGATCTCTACATCTATTTCCGAGTTGTTGTTGATGACGGATACGCCATTACCTGTATATTGTACAATTTGCGGTTGTCCGTCTCGTATTTCGAACTTGCCTTTAGGACGTTGTTCTCTCCGGACTTGCATAGTATCTTCTTTCCATTCCTGTCCGAAATGTTTGGGGTAGTCCTTTTTGAGGAAATCAATCAGTGCGCTGTCCATACATTATTTCTCCATGCTTTCGTATTCGTCAAAGATTCGTTCCATTGTGTCAGACATATCGTAGGTGTTGATTACATATTCTTCAGTATCGTTGTCCGTTGCCATTAGTGATGTCAGAGTGCCTTCATGCACACGATATACGGCGATATTATCCTTTTCCAGGAATGGATAGTTTTCCCTTGCCTTTTCAAAATATCCGGCACGTAGCAATACGTTCAGATGGTTTACGATATAAGGACTGTGTGTGGCTATCATCAGCCCCAGCTTGCGGTCTTCATTGTTCTTGTGGAACGCTTCATCAACAAGATTGCTTATGAGGGCTCTCTGTGCTTCAGGATCAAGGCTCAGTTCGGCTTCTTCTATATGGATATGCACATACTTCTCCAAATCGCTTTGGTTGATTTGGGGAGTGAATTTTTCAAGTCTGTCTTGTTTGTACAGATAGTCCAGCACAGAACGCTTGAAAGCGTCCTTGAATGAGAATTCTTTTGCAAAATAGCGGACAATGGTAACCAATGGGGCAGATGTCTGAATACCGGAAGAAGCATACCTCAGTTCCACAGGTTTGGCATCTTCCTGCAATGATTCTATCATAAACTGTTTTGGTTTGTTGCCGGACTTCTGGACTTTCATCTTCAGGTTCAGATAGTCCAGTTGCTGTTCTTTGATGACATCTGTTGCGTCGTTGAAATCGTTGAATGTCTCGTGAAAGAAGAAGCCGAGGCTTGCCCCTTTGAGTGTGGCCACTTTGGATGCCCATGTAGGGATTACGCTTCGTGTTTCTGATACATACGATTCCTTGAAGAATACCAGGTCGTTGTTGGGAATGTTGATGTCCGACTGCAAAGTCTTGTTGGTATAGGACAGGGTATATTGGTTCCCGTTTATTTCTACGGTATAGTATATCTCGGTCTCTGCCGTTATCATACTTTCCAGGCCGTCCTGAAGCAGAGAGTTGAAGCGTAGTTTGAATGGCGAACGGGTAATCTTCGCATTTTTCAGATACGATCGGATATTCACCATTTTATAGATGTATCTCATGAGTACAATAATCTTCATGATTGTACTCTTACCGCTGGCAGACTTACCGATGAATACGGTCAGTGGCTTGATATCGCTAATCTCCACTTCTTTAAGTGGACCCAAATTCTTGATGATTATAGATTCTTTCATGATTGTAACGTTGTTTTCTAATAGACAAAGATAGTGGAAAGGTAAGGGAGGTATGAACGAAAAAAACTGTTTTTGGGTTCTGCTTCCGAACCGAATCCTATCTTTGAGAACTCAAAGATACGGATAATTAATGAATTACGGATATTTGAAGACTGATTTTTTCATTAATTATCTTGTTCGTTTCTATCTGAAACTGTTTTATTGTTTGTTTGATTACATGTGCCCACGTACATTTGTACAGTTAATTGCCTGTTCTCTTGGTCGTTTTCAGGCAAAAGGCTATCTTTGTAGCTAAAATACATTGATTATGTGCAAATTCTCTGAATCTACTAAACAGAAACTTGGTAATGCGATTATATATATTGCGCGTCATACATCCGGTCTCAGCAAGACAAAGCTGCTGAAGCTTTTGTATCTGATGGAGGAACGTATGGCGTTGAAATATCATGTCCCGTTCATTGGAATTCCGTTTGAGGTATGGCAGGCAGGCCCTGTAGCGAAGGATGTCTTTGTTGACCTTTCGGACGGCCCGTATCTTCTGAAGTCTTTTGTAAAGACAGATTTCAAGGATGGCGGTACCTTCATTGAGGCAACAGCCGATTTTGATGACAGCGAATTCTCTGAGTGTGAGATAGAGATGATGGACGAGATACTGGCAAAATATGGCAATATGACTGCATCCGACTTGGTTGCAGAGACACACAAGGAGGGTACTCTTTGGTATCGGGTAGCTGCTCGTACCGGATTGTTGGAAGCATTCAATAAGCATGAATGCAACAACTCCGACCGGCAGATCGACTTTACAGAAGCGATGACTGATTGTGCGGCAGAGGATTATCGCGAGAGTTTGAATATACGGCAGACGGCTAACCTCTTAAATGCGGAATCTCATGTTTGAAGAAGGTAATTTGTTGTTTTTTCGTCCTTTTTTGTTCAAGAACGGTGCTGAGCCGCAGGACAAGTTTTTCCTTGTGCTTAAAAAAATGGAGAGTGATATTTTGCTTGCCAGTTTGCCTACATCTAAAGACCATGTACCATCGGATTTGGAGGTTAAGTACGGATGTTTGAACATTCCGGAGAGGATGCTGAGTATTTTTGTGTTTATGGCTGGTGAGAATGTGGCGGTTAAGGATGATGGGACACCTTTTGCGTTTGATAAGAATACTTTTATTTATGGCTTCAATCTTGATACTTACCCTGCAGGACAGCTGGATTTACAGGAACGTATGGCGCAGACTTCTATTGAAAAAATAGGTACATTGGATGAAAATGTTTTCAATGATCTTATTGCTTGCCTGTCAGAAAGCAAAATGGTAAAGAATAAGTTCAGAAGAATGCTGCAAGGTTAGATATATAGCTTATGTAAACTCTCTATGATTGATTTAAGTAGGATTGTGGCCAAAGAGGGGATTGGTGAGGGGGGCAATTGGAAAGTATATAGATGCCTGTTACAGGACTGTGCATCTGTGATTGTCAAGGAGTCTAAAGGTTTTGTTGATATGGCCATAAAAGGCAGTATAAAGAAATATCAGTTTATCAAAGCTTTAGATATTCCTACCACATCGTTTCTGGAAGTGTCTTCTCTGGATGGCAAGCCTGTATTGGTTACTGAGGATTTGAATAGTGATAATCCATGTTTCGTATCCCCTAATAGTGTTAAGACAGAAACAGACGAACTCCTGGCTTGCTTGAGAGAGAATTTTACTCCTTGTTTATCTTCTGAAAGGATAGATTCTAAGGTTGAGCAGTATTTTTATAAGAACAAAATAAAGGAAATTTCAAACTTTCCGTCTTTTTTACAACGTGTTAAAGAAGACATTATCAAGGCTGCATGTCATAATATATCTATTGCTTTCGATTGTTATTTCTTCTCTATCGAAAATGGTAAATCCTGTTCCGTTATTGATTATAAGATTGCAGATTGGGATAATATAATGGAATGTGAAGATATAGATTGCAAGGAATTATTGAATGCTAATATTGTGGAGTTTCAGGAGGCTATGTTTCGATTCCTTGAATTATTTGTTCAGGAAGGAGAAAAAAGAAAACTTTATCAATCATTGACTTCAGATATGACTTCTGTGAGATTGCAATAAACTTACTGATATATTTAAAATTGATTATTGGTTTTATATATTTATGAATAACTTTTGGATTGTTTTTTTCAAGACTTTGAATCGGACATTAAACATGTTGACTTTGGCTTCTGTCATCCTTGTTTTTTGTTTGGATATGTGGCTTTTTGATATTCCTGCTCCCTGCCAGCTCTTTGTTGCTTGTGGAAAATTCTTTTATGGAGTCGGTCTTTCATTTATTGCTGCCTACATCTTCTACCTCATAACAGTTCATTATTCCGAAGTAAAGAAGACAAGGACTGTTTATAAGGTTTCTGACTTTCCGGCTATGGCAATAGTAACGAATATCGAACGGATATTCATTGATATGGCAGAGAAGCAAGGAAGGGATATTAAGAGAGAGAACCTGAATGGAGAGTTGATTAAAAATATTCTTTCTTCTACAAGATGTTATGATGATTCAACTCTCAATGATATTGATTTTCAAGGAAAAATAAAAGTAAAAAACTGGCTTGGGTATATTGTTTCCGTTGAAAAGACTTATCGTTCATTTATTAATGATGTCAAACCACTTTATTCTCAACTTGATTCAGAATATGTAGCTGCTATATCTGAGATTGAACAATGTGCTTTTTCTCAGCCTATTATGGCAATGCTTTCTTTTTTGAAATTGCAGCAAGAGACACGACAAAATATTGACGCAATTACTTTTAATTCTGGTTTAGAGGATTTCTTTCTTGAACTGTATAATAAATCTCAAGTTTTGCGTAAGATTATTGAAGAACGCCGACTAAGATATAAATATTAAATTCGTTTTATATTTCAGCACTACCATATATTGTAGAATAGGTCAACGAAAATTATCAGCGAAACATCAGTGTCACCTATAGTTTTTTATAATATCTATATTTTTAGATGTTTAGTATATCCCCTAAATAACAGATGGCATATGAAGATGATAGAAAGCAATCTCTTCCTATGCCATTCTTTTGTAAAATATTATCTTTTCTTACGTAAATCTATAAGCTCCATATATTCTTTCGGACTCAGGCAGCTGCCTTCAGAGAAGACAGATAGAAGTTCATGCTTTCATGTCCGATAACGGGTACCATCGCAAAGGCTCCAACTAGTGGAATATACGACACAACAAGCAGCATGCCACTCGTATCGGACACACCTCTTTTCATTTCATTTATGGTGATGTTTGTCTCGATAAATGGAATGTAGTTGACCGAGTCAATCACTATCCCCATGTAGGAATGAATTGGATGTATAGAGGTAGTACGGCTGTCATTGTATGTCAACTCCAGTAACCGTTGTCATGTGAGTGTCCGCCAGTAACATAGGCTGTTCCTCCGATTTATATTGTTGTTTTATTTTACATATTCAAGTTCAATATGCCACCTTTTACGTTCTACAACTAATTAGAAAACTTATAACTTAATTAATATGGTTTCTTATCATTTCCTCAATTTCAGTTGGGGGATAAGTAATCCACTCATTATATTTAAATGCATTATATGAACTTATTGTTTTTTGTTCGCCACCTATCCATAAGATAGGCTCTTCTTTGTCTCCTAATAAAAAAGTTATATTTGAATAATTAGAATCTTTTTCTTTATTGTATTCTGGATTTTCAAAAATGAATCTCCATCTTTTTTTACTGAAGCCAAGAGTCACATGTAATGGATCAAACATTTGTCCAGAACTTATAATACATTCAGGTGTGTCAGGAATAGCACCTGTATAATTAAAAATTTCAACCAAGTCTCCACCAGAGTTGTTAATACTAATCAGCCTTCCATAGCCATAAATTGACATTGTGTCGAATTTATTTTGAGAATAACTTTTAATATTATCCCTAAAATCTTTTGGTAAGAATAGAGGGATAAAAAAAATATTACCTTCTTTTTTTTTGAAATAATTCATATTAGCCAGTGCAAGTTTTTCTTTTTTTATTATGCTTTTTTATAATATTATCATATTCAGCTTTAAAAGCTATACCTCGTTTATCTGTTCTTGTTTTATCAAAAGAGTAAATTTTATTACCTCTATTAGATTCTGAAATCTTAATGCCTATTATACCTGTTCTTGTTCCATATTTCTCAATGTAAAATTGTTCATAACCTCTTGCTTTTTCTATAGTTATATCAGATTGAAGGACTCTATGTATTGTATTAGAACCATATCTTCCAGTTTTCATATGTTGTTCCATACGTATGTCAATATCTTGCTTCGTAATACCTATATAATATGGATTTGATGCTCCTTTTTCATAAAGGGCATAAACAGAATATCCTTTAGTTCCCAATGGATCTAATCCCAATGGATCTAACCATATAGTAACATTATTTACATATCCATAGAGAGTAGGATTATTTCCTGCCAATCCAATAGGATCAGAAGAAATGTACATTCCCATTCCAGATGAATAGTACCTAAACCGATTGTAGTACAGTTCAGTTTGTTCATCTTCATACTGTCCTTGGTATCTGAACGGAATAAAGCATTTTTCTCCTGAATATTCCTTCGCATTTCCATATACATCCAGAAGCATTTCCCAAACAAGCTTTCCCTTGCTGTCGTAAGCCTGCGTAGGGGTTCCCAGATAGTCATGTACAATCGTGTACCGTTCCTGTTCCGTCACCTTGGCTACGGGGGTGAAGCTCTGTCTGTCATACACCCATGTGATGACATTTTCAAATGTCACCTCATGGTCATAGCTCTCCCTTCCCATGTCGTCTGTCACAAGCCGCGGCAGTTCGTCCTCCTTGCACTCCCACTCGTGCAGCAGCACGTTGCCGTCCCAGCAAAACATCCTTGCCGTTCCGTCGGAGGTCTTTGCCGTGCGTCTGCCCAGTGCGTCGTACTCGAATGTCACGGTCTTTCCTTCCGGCGTGATGACACTCTCCAGCATACCGTTTGCCAGCCATGTGTAGCGGGTGTCTCCCGGCTGCCATGCCTGTGCATTGTCTGCTTCGGTTTTCTCACTACCCGTGAAAATGCTCAGAAAGCCGTGCCTTGCCTGTGCCTTTGGTGCTTCTGTCAGATTTCTCCGGCTCTTGTGTACGAGGTTTCCCTCGCAGTCATAGCTGTAGTGGAACTCGCCATCGCTCAGCAGCCGTCCGCCCCTGTCGTAGGTGCGGTCCCTGCGGTTCTCGTCCCGGTAGATGTTTCCCACCAGGTCGGGTGTGCGGAAGATCTGGTCAAACATACCGTATTCTCCTCGTATGAGGTTTCCTACCGAGTCATAATCAAAGATTACCGGTTCTGCCGACAGGTTGCAGCGCATCGACATCAGCCTGGCACCCACATCCCATCTGTAGCTTCGGAATCCCGTATGCCTTCCGTCTGAATACACATGGCGAGAGCGCACCATACCCGTGTCGTCATAGTCCGTGGCTATGCGTATTCCTCCCGTGGCGAAGCGTTCCACTTCGCGTCCGGCATCGTCATGTCTGATGCTGCTTTCCCATGCGGGGCTGTCTTCCCTGCCGCAGCTTGCATTTATTTCGCTGACCAGCCCGAAGCTGTCATAGTCCAGTCTCACGTCAGCGCCCAGCGAACTCCGTACCCTTGTGCGGTTTCCGTAGCCGTCGTACTCCGATTCTACGGAGGTCACTTCCACGGGTGTGTCGCCTCCGGGCAGTTCCATGCTTTCCCTGATGATGCACCCCGCCGCATCACGCTCCAGCCGGATGCGTGCCGATGAGTTTGCCGCCATTACCAGGTTGCCGTTCTTGTCGTAGGAGTATTCCTCCCTCGTGCCGTCGTGGTACGATACGGTACACACGCGTCCCCTTGCGTCATATTCGTAGGCGGTGCTTCTTCCTCCGGGCCGTTCCACGAGTACGGTCTCTCCGGCACGGTTGCGTATGTAGCTGCGCGTCATGCCGTCAAATCCCCTTTCCGTGCATACCTGTCCTGCCTTGTCACGGATGAAGCTGTATGAGTCGCCCCGTTCGTTCACCACGTCTGTCAGCCTTTCCATTCTGTCATAGAGGAATTTCACCTCACGTTCGCCTTCGGTACGTGTGGCGAGGCTTCCCAGCGGTGTGTATGTCATCCTTACGTGGCGGTGTGCATCCCGTGCTTCCGTCACGCTGTCGTATGCGTCATATCCCAGTTCTACCGTGTTGCCGTCATGTGCGTACACGCGTGTGACACGTCCCAGCGCATCGTATTCGAAGCGGTCCGGTCGGAGTAGGGGTGAGTGTTCTGCAGTCACCTGTCCCCTGTGGTCATAGTTCCACCGTCGAAGGGCCTTGCCGTTCTCGGTCCATGACACGAGGTTGTACCGTTCGTCGTATGTTAGTTCGCTTACCCGGTCTTCCTGTGTCATTCTGACGAGCATTCCATGTTCATCATATCCGAATACCGTCACCTCTCCGGCCGGTCCGATGGTTCGGGCTACCAGGTGTCCGCGTTCCTCATCGTACAGCCGGTGTGTGCGGTGCCCTTCCGCGTCCACATGGATTATGAGCCGTCCCTGCTCGTCATAGATGTACATTTCCCCGCTGCCATCGGGGTAGGTCACTCCCGTCAGGTTGCCTTCCGTATCATAGCTGTAGCCTGTCACACGCCCTTCCTGATCGGTTACGCGGTACAGCTCCGAGTGCTCGGTGTATTCATATCGGGTGGTGTTTCCCAGCGGATCTTCTTCCGAAGTGACGATTCCGTCCGGCCTGTATCTGTAGGTGGTTACTCCACCCGTGGCATCGGTCACCAGATTGTAGCCCCTTTCCGGATGGTACTCGATGCGTCCCTCCTGAATGCCGTCCTTTCCCCAGGTATGCACGCATCGTCCCTTGCCGTCATATTCCCAGCGGAAGGTATCTCCGTTGCGGTCTGTCTTTTCTGTCATCAGATGTCCCTCGTACACGATGCGTGTGGTCTGTCCGAGTGCGTCAGTGATGGCCGTCATGTTTCCGTCCCTGTCATAGTCGTAGGCCACCAGTGTCTCCGTTTCCTTGTCTGTCTCAAGGGACAGCCGGGTGATGAAGCCGCGTCGTTCTGTTTCTATACGGATGCGCCTTCCTGCCGCATCTGTCATTTCCGACGGCTTCCCGTTGCTGAAGCCTATTGTGATGCCCAGTCCGTCCGGGTTCACCGCCTTTGTCATGCGGAAAGTCCGTCCGTCTCCTTCGCGCAGGTCGAACACATAGGTCATCCATGTGTCATGGTCGTGTGCCTCGTAGCCTGTTTTTGTATGCTTCAGGGTGATTCGTTCTTCACGGAGGTAGAATTCTTCGCCTTCAGCTATGGTCGGAAATGCCACGGCCCGTCCGTCTTCCATGCGGAGTGCCACAGCATCGTCTTCGGGCAGTTCCTGTACGGTACGGTCATAGATACTATGCACACCGTGCCCCAGCCATCCCGTGTAGTGGGAGTCCGAGTACCATGACCGTTCCCAAGATAATGGCACCGGTGAAGGAAACCGGAAGTCCAGCCCTTCGTAAACCACCACGCCGCTTACCAGATCGACCGGCTCGAAGCCCATCTTACAGAACTTTTCGGACAGTTTCTTTGTGCCTGGCACTTTCTGCATGACCTTGCTTTTAAGTATCTTGTGGTTGAATTCTGTCAGTATCTTCTTGCCGATCTTGCTGCTGCTTTTTACAGCTGCCTTCAGCACGGAACTGAAACCGATGCTTGAAAGCATTCCCATGGCCGCTCCACCGATGTCCGGGATGTATGGACCGCCTACAAATACGGGCTTTCCTGTCGGGGCAGGGATGGAGAATGATGTCGGCGCGAAGAGCGTAGGCTTCAGTTTCTTTTTCCCAGCCTTGCTTTTTCCCATGGTGGCAGACAGCGGAAGCCCCGTGTCGTTACAGGTCATCACCATGTATCCTTTCGGACTCAGGCGGCTGCCGTCAGAGAAGACACTCTGCGATGAGAAAAAGTTCATGCTTTCATGTCCGATGACAGGTGCCATCGTAAAGGCTCCCACCAGCGGAATATGCGACATGGTAAGCAGTATGCCGCTCGTGTCGGACACACCTCTTTTCATTCCGTTTACGGTTACGTTTGTCCCGAGAAACGGAATGTAGTCGGCCGGGTCAATCACTATCCCTATGTAGGGATGGATGGGATTGTATGGAGGTACGGTTGTCGTATGTACGTCCACACCCGTTACCGTTGTCATGTGTGTGTCCGCCAGTAACATAGGCTGTTTCTCCGATTTATGTTGTTGTTTTATTTTACATATTCAAGTTCAATATGCCGCCTTTCACGTTAGTCATTGTTTTACCGTCCACATCAATCATGGTGCCTTTGATGGCAACGCTCTGTTTTCCCTCTGCTTCGATGGTTGGAGCGTTTTCTTTTATTACGGTAGAACTTTTGATAGCTGTTTCCGTAGTTCCGTCAATCATGATCTTATCACTTGTCATGCTTGCTTTTGTTTTACCGTTGGCATCTATCTTTTCATCAGCATGTATTTCGATTACTTTGGAATGCAGGCTGATTTTCTCTTTCGAGTCGATGGTGATGGTCTTATCGCCGTTCAGCATGACGGTACTTCCGCTGGGATCCGCAATGGTTATGCTTCCTTTGTCGTCATCAATTGTGATGGTGCATCCGCTCCGGGTGGTCATGCTCTTTTTCTTGTTACCACTGTCACCGCCTGCACCGGTATTTCCGTTGAACAGGCTTCCCATTACGAATGGACGGTTCGGGTCGTCATGCCGGAAGCCTACCAGTACGATGTCGTCCTTTTCCGGGATAAAGACAAATCCTCTGTTGGCCGATACTTTGTCGCTCATTCCGGCATCCGGTGTCATGACACGTATCCATGAGGTTTTCATGTCTCCCGACTGCCAGTTCATCTTTACTTGAACGCGTCCCTGTTTCTTTGGGTCATCATTGCTTACCACTACCGCCTGCTGTGTCTGTGCTACAGGCAATGGTATATCTGGAGTCGGCAGGTTAGGTATTGTTGCGCTCAGTGCCGTAAAGGTGTTGTAATAGCTGTTGCCGGAACCTATTATATGAGTTATTTCCGTAATGATATATGAGCCAAGCATCTGTTCTGTAAAACTGAAATCCTCACCTTGTATGGCCGTTTGTATGTCAACCACACTGCCTACTGTCAGGCTATAGCAGTCGCTTTCGCAACTAACGTAGTGGGAGGCTGCAGTATCGCTCTGTTGTTTCTTCTGGAAATAGTTGTCAAGTTCTACTTTGTTGGAGATACGGGGTTCTGCATATTGGTTGGCCGGTGACTTGAATAGTCCTATGGAAGCCTGAAATGCAGAATGTCCCAAACTGCCAAGACCTCTTGGTGCGTCTGGTGATGTTGATTCAAACTTTTGTCCGTCTTCTGAGTGGTAGGATTGACCTGCCAGCGGACGGGCGATGGCTTGGATGGATATGTCAAGGCTTTGCAGGTTTCTTCCGTACATCAGGGGTATGCTGCTTGCAGCAGCAGGTTTGCCGAATACGAGTTGCTTTCCGTCATAGTACAACCATTCATGGTACTGTCTGGCCAGCCTGCGGATAAAGTCAAAATTGCTTTCCCTGTATTGGCATTCGTATGCTATCTTTTCTGTGTATTCGGGAGAAACAAGTGCGGTTACTCCGGCTTTTTCACAAACTTCGTTGACAATGTTGGCCAGAGTCTTGTCCAGCCACGAAGCGCATGTCGGTTCAGACTCCAGAAGAAACGTATTTGAGTATCCCGTCAGAAGCAGGCAACCGTGGTTTCCGGATGCTCTGTGTAGCGAAACATGTGTGGCTATTCCCACAAATGTATTTTCGCCCATCAGTATGACGACTTTTTTCCCAAGCCAGTTCTTTGCCTTCTCCAGTGAATGCGTTGCATAGGCTTCACCCACCTCTATGTCAAAACTTATCTCGAAATAGTGATGGTCATTGATTACCTGTTTCAGCATTACCTGCAGAAAAGAGTGCTGCGGATTTCCATCTATGCTGATTGATATTTTCTTTTCTTCCAGCATGGCAATAGTCTGTTAAAAGTTTGATAACAATTGGAGTCTCTTTTCCCGAAATATGTCAGGACATAAAAACAGAAAAAGGAAACCTCAAAGCCTGAACTTTTTGAATTTTCCTCCTCTTTCTTCATGTGATTTCAGTTTTATTTATGGGAGAAAAGGAAAAAACAAAATCTTCTTGCTAATCGCAAATATACGTGAATGAAAAAACAAAACCAAATTTTATAAGCCGTTTTTGATATGATGAAAGTGAAATAAGCGTTTTGATTTTCAATATTTTCTGATTGATAAGCTAACAGCAGAAATATTTTTAATGGCATTTTTATTGGAAAATAATTATGCCGCCCCAAAGTGGAATGCTTGGAGCGGCATAATAATCATTTATTCCATTGTAAGGCAGATCTTTTCATCAGTTTTTCGGCCATCTGTTGTCCAGCGCAGCGTTTCCCACATTGATGAGTTCAGCCGAGAATGTCAGTGCGATGGTCATCGGCACGTCGTTGTTCACGTCAAGAGTTTCCTTGTAGTAAACGATGTAGGCGTTCTTGAACTCGATTTCCTTCATTTTGGCATCCTCTTCAATCTTCTTGTATACGATTTTTCCCTCCACCTGCTTGAACTGGCTGTTCAGCATGGCTTCTATGGTCGCAGTGTCGTCCGTTGATTCGATAACTACCGAAACACGCCTCCCTGAATGTTTGAGGATGGTTTTCCCTTCGCGTCTGTTGTGCGACTGAATTCATACTCAGAGTGCAGTACGTCATACTCTTTTCCTGCAAATTCCAATGTAGCTCTAAATGATGCCATAGTTGATAGAATTTAAAAGTTTAACAATAAATTTGAGTGACTCCGTTTCCCTTTTCTGAATCCTGTCTGTCTTCCGGCAGAAAACAAAAAAAGAGAAAACTCCAAAAAACGATCTTTTGAAATTTCCTCCGGTTCTTCCCGACGATTTCTGTTTTATTTGTGGAAAAAGAAGAAGAAAAATAAAACATCATCTTTGTTAATCGCAAAAATAGTCATTTATCTGATAAAAACAAATCTTTACCGTCTCTTTTAGCCTATTTAACAGTGCCTGACGCAGTTTACAAATACGGAACGATGTATTTTGAAGGTGTCTTCATTTCAGTTACGTTTTCCATACCATGCTATCAGAAGCGAACTTGCTATTAGGATTGCTATGCCGATAATCCACAGGTAAATGTGGTTCTCGCGTTGGTTCTGTTCGATAATCTGGGTCTGATATCTGTTGTATTCTACCAGAGCACTTATCTGTTCTTGCTGAGAGCGGATTAAATTCAAAAGCTCTTGATTGATTTCTTGCTGCCTTTTGAGTGACTGTGTCAGATTATTGAAGTTTCGGTTTATTGTATACTCATCCTTGATATAGCCCATGACACTGATTTTCATTTCCTGTATAGAGAGGCTGTCTTGCCTCTCTATGATAGGTGGGGTGATATCTTCCTTCTGAGCATAATGATTGAAGCATAGTATGCCGATAAGTATACCGCTCAAAAGAAAAGCGATGAGTGCTATGATTACATAGAACAGATAGTTTTTACGCACCGTTATGGTACTCTCCGTGCTGGTGTCTCTTATTTCAGTCTTGTTTTCATTTATTCCTGTTTTCTCGGGCTGCGGACTTATATTTTCATTCATCTCTTTTTCCTCCATGGCTTTTCTTTTGCTCATTTCAATAAATTCTCGTTTGTTTATCTGATATTTGTCTCCTTGGTATAGGACTACCTCATTTTTTACCAGCCAGTCCAATGCTTCACGTACACTGCGTTCCGTAACTTTGATATTCTGGATGTTCCAGTATACTTCAGAGCAGGTTATCCAAACAGGTTTGACAAGGGATTTTGCATAGAGAATCTCCATTATCTCTTTTTGTAGTTGTTCTTTTGTCTGTTCCATATTCTTTTACGGTAATAAATGTTTTGGAATGAAGTAATATGTTTCTCCCGATATTGATACGGTTTCGAAGGATTGCTCCGCATACATGCTTTCCAGTGTCTTCAGCTTGTCAATTACAGCTGGATAAGTGGAATGGAAGCCATTCTTCTTGCATTTTCTTTGTTTCAGTTTGCGGATTTTGAGGTTATGGAGCAGTTTTTCTTCTGTGGGAACCCCTGTACGGTAATAAAACAGGTCAGATATTCTAGCATTTTTTTTCAGAAGTTTGCGGTGGAATGATCGGTTTATACTGCTTCTTTGTTTTCTATATACTTTGCGCAGTACACGGAATTCCTTTTTTTGTATGCTGTCCGCAAATTCAGGGAGTAATCCACGATAGTTCTGCAACAGGCTTTCCAACTCTTTTTCGTTGAAAACATATCCTTCCTCATATTTGCAAAGTGATGAGTCCGGTACGGAAAGCTTTGCGAAATAGGTGTCTGAAACACTGTTGCGGCTCATTCTTTCCATTCGGAAGGTATCATTTTTATGTACTTTCCTGACGATTTCTTTTAGGTCGGTTGTAGGCCGGCTCCTTAATGCCCCCAGTTTGCTTTCATGATATTGCAAGGATTCCAGCAGGGTTTCATTTGTCATTTGGATATTCAGATTGATGGAGTCCAGCGCAAGTTCCAGTGCGGTGTTGTGTAGGATACCTCTTCCTTTAGGGAATATGATACCTCCTGCGGAAAGGCTTTTTGACGGTACGTCAAAAAGAAAGATATTAGCCTCGTCAGTTTCAAGGTTTCTGAATAGTTCCGGTTTGACCAGTTTGTCATCCACGATGTAATTGGCTATATGGTTCACATATTGCCGTGACAGCTCATCCAGTGTTGATTTGGCTTGCAGGACAAAATCCTGATAAGGGGTATCATGGGAGCGGTTTGTCTGTACAAACAGAAAGCTGGCTGATTTTTGTCCTGCTCTGGCAATCAGGCTTTCATTTATCTTCAGATTTTGATTGCTTCCTAATATGATGAACAGGTTTTTGTCAAAGACATTCCCGTTTATCGTATTCATGATATTGTTCAAAGCGTTGTTCAGTCCTGAACTTCCTCGTGATGCTGCAATTTGTATGCTGTCCGTTGTAATGAATTCAATCCATTGGGAGAAATCGGACAGGACTTGGGAATAACGGTTGCCGGTATTGGATATACAGGTAGCGGTGAATCTGTATTGAACATCCGGAGATAATTTCAGTTTCATGTTTTGTAGGGTATTGCATAGCATATTTGCGCGTTGCTGCTCATGCTCGAAATAAAGGAAATGGATGTTCACCAGATTGTTTTCTTTTTCCATTCGTCTGATATCATTAGAATGGACATTTCCGCCTTTGATATTTATCAGATTATTCCATCGTCTGTTCCATACCAAAATGGGAATGTTGATGTCCGTGTGGTCGGAGTCCGACAAACCGGCTTGTCGCGCATTCCCTGCATAGTCAAACAGTATTCTTGACTGCAGGCTGGCTTCATGTATCTGAAGGGTATCATGTGTATTGGTCAGTCCGGGGATTGAATCGGTATAATTCCTGTCACTCAACAGAAACGACCTGTTCTGACCGATTGCTGCAATCAGGTCAGAAGGTACCCATCCGAATACTTTTCTGGAATCATCGTCTAGAGTGGGAGTATCTGATACCAGTACGGAGCGTTTGCTTTTGTCATACTTATATGCATAGACGATTTGCCCGCTTAGCAGACCTCCTTCCATTCTGTTTTTTAGAAGGGGCTCACCAAACACACTCAGAGTATCTCCACTGAAGTATTTGCTCATATCTAGCAGACGGTTCGGTTGGGTCAGTCCTACTCGGAACTTTACAGGCTGGTTGTTTTCTTTATCAATGTAGGCGTGGTCAAACATCAGGATATTGTCTGTAGGTATCCATCCTGCATACTCGACCTTCGAAGGATCTTTGAAATGCCTTTTCTTGGATAACAGGAAACTGTAAAATACCTTTGGCTTGCCTATAATGTCCTGGTCGGCGCGTACAAGACTGTAGTTTCCGTTTTCCTCGTCAATGATGTAGTATGGCACCCCAATTTCCTGTTTTCCTCTTTTACGTTGGAAGTAAGCGTCCTCGTATGCTTGGTTTCCGTTCCTGTCGGAGTAGACAATTAGGTTGCTTTTGTCTTTTTTGACTGCAGGATTTTTCTCTAAGTTCGGCAGATAGTTAAATATATTTTTCCCTGTTGTTCTGGTTCTGTCCCATGCAGATACTTGCCCGGATACATATACGGGCATACTGCATCCGGCCCAGGTCAGCAGCAATACGGCTATGGATTTATAATATGTCTGTTTCATTTTTCTGTATAACTTTGAGTTATTTGGATAGTTGATACGCAATGAAGTTTGTCGATAAGCACTTCATCAATACGGACGCGACGTTTGGTATTGCTTTCAAGGAAATGAAGTCCTTGGCAGTAACCGGTAAAGTCATTGTATTTTTCTCCGTTTACCACGACTGCAACCCTGTCTGCAGGAATACAGAAGTATTTGTTTCGTATATAGTTATAGTGCTCATAATAGACAGAGTGCTGTGAAACACGGGTATCTGCAATGGCTTGCAAGTGTTTGCGGATGTCGTCCTGTGCCAGCACCAGTGAATCCACTGTTATTATTTCTTCTGCTTTTTCAAAGCGTGGTAGGATTGTTATGTGATGTTTTACAGGATATTGCGTTGTGTTGGTTTGTAGTTTTATCGTATATTCTCCCGGATTCTCATAGGTATAGACTACCTGCTGGTCATATGCATCAACAGTACCGCTCTCACCAAATTCCCACTGCCAGGAATTCATGCCATATCCCTCCGCCGCGAATACGAGTTCTTCTCCCTGATAGCCTTCAGACACACCATAGATATGTGGGACAGAATCAATGGCTGCACGTTCTGTTCCGGATATTACTTTTATATATTTGTTGATGGTATAGCTGTTGTCTATTTTTAGTGTCACCAGATATTTGCCCGGAGATCCGTAGCTGTATTTCATATTGCTTTTATCGCTTATCGCATCACTGTTTCCCATCTGCCACAACAGCTTTCTTCCTTTTACGGCAGCTGTATCGTTTATCATAAACTCCAGCTTTTCGTTCACCTCGTAATGATAGTTGTCGTTGGAGTCAAACACATAAAAGTCAATGTTGCTCAGTTTGGATTTTGAGGGCAACAGCAGAATGATGATAATACCTCCTATGGCAAGTATGCCCAAAGCGGTTATGATAATTTTTCTCTTGTTATCCATATTGCTTATAGATTAGCTTTACATTCTTCCAGATCTTTTTCTATTAGCTCATTGTTATGTTTCAGGGCACTCAGTTCTTCCTGTATGTCGAACTGGAATCTTAATGTCTTGGAAGCCAGTGCACCGAACATGAATCTCGAATTCATACCGTTTTTTGTGTAGATTTCCTGAATACCGTATATTTTCCCTTTTATTTCATCCATACGCTGTACTTGGTATGCGCTGAAATCCAATGAGTCGATTTGGTTCCATATTACAGATGATTTTTTTGCATGTGCCTTTTGTTCGGTGAATATGGTTTCCGAATGGTTGATGTCTTTTATCAGTTCCGAACTTTCTTTTATTGGAACATCAAATACATATTTGCATAGGATGATAAAGATAAGCACTACGGTAAACACCAACAATATCGCAAAGCGTACATTACCCCATATGTTTTCGTCTTTTGTCATGGCTTCTGTAATTTTTCTTTTGTTAATTCCTGATACTTGTTCCTGCATTTCTCCAATTGTTCAATATTGGATTCTCTTTTTTTAGCTTCACGGTCAAGATTATCCATCGTAATCTGTATCTCTTTTATCTGATCGAGCATTACCTTGTATACCTCATAGTTCTGCCCGTTGGATGCGAAGCTGCTTATTTCATTTTCCATCAGCTGGCGCTTCTTGGTTATCAGGTTTTGCAGATGCTTGTGCTCACTTGCATTTCGCTTCTTGCTTTTCAGACTGTTCAACTCACGGAATAGTTCTTCAATCTGGAAATTGAGTTCCGCCTGTTTCTTGAATACTTCGTCGTATTCCGATTTTTTGTTTTCAAGAAGCGCGATAGCTTTCTGGGCTGTTACAATCGAAATGCTGCCGCATAAGGCAATGATCAGTAATGTAACAGCGAATATGATGGAGAATTTCCATTTTGCACTTTTGCGCTCTTCTATATTCATTGCTTCCATAATTCGGACGTTTTTTAATTACATGAAAGACCATTTCTTTTTCTTCTCTTCTTGAGGCGAAGTTGTGCTTTCTTCTCCAACTACAATATTTTCTCTTACAAGACCGATATATTCAAGTTCTCCCATTTTGTGGAACATTCGTTCCAGAAGAGAAAGGAATGTACCTAAAGTATGCAGTGAAGAGCTTATATCCGTATGCTCGTATGTAATTCCGGTAACTTTTTCAATGCTGTGCATAAAGTCTGATGGAGTAATGTTGGTCCATTCGTAATAATATTGTAACAGCTCCTCACGCATGGTTTCAGACAAGGTCTGTAATGCGGAAACGAATCCGTTTGCTAGTTCATTTATGGCCTGAATAAGGAAAATAGGAGGCTGCTCCTGAGCTGTCTGTTCGATAAAAAAGATACGGCTGTTATAGAAACTGCTGAAAGCATTGCACAGGACAAACGTATTATTGGCCAGCGCATCCCTGCGTTTGTCTGACAGGTTACGGCTGTATATAGTTCTTATGTCTTCTCTTATGTTATGCAGAATGTGTGTCAGTTGGTTTATGAATGATTTCAAACCGTCATGATAGGCTGATTTCTGCAATGGCGGTATATACTGGCGGTTTACTGCAAAAGCGTTTCCATGAGATTTTATTTCTCCGATTATCAGAAAGTTTTTGCTGTAGAATGCCTTGTTTGTTTGGCTTTTGGGCATAATGTGCAACTTTATGCTTGGCAGTACGTGGGGGTGATGCAAGGGTATAACTTCCGGATCGGGTTCACCTATTGGTATCATCTCATAGGGGTTTATTGATACAAGAATAAGAAAAACATTGTCCTCAATAGCGGACGGATTGCTGTCAGGTAATGTTGCTGTCGGTATGTAATCTCCATACAGCCCTTCATAGAAGATGATTGGGAGACCGCCTCTTGTCAGCCCGTTGCATTTCTTCAGGCGTACACTTAGGGTGTCAAGGGAACCTCCGCTTATGTCGAATTCTACGTTGTCATTTGAATCGTCAAGTGCTTTTCCGATACCATAATTGTAGTCATTCAGTTGACTCTCAATACTTCCATATAGAGATTCTATCATGTTATAATAATTCCCGAAGAAATGATCCTTTGTCAACTTTACTCCGTTGACCCAGTTGATGGGTAAATGTTCTATCTTCATATGTTTACTCTTTTGTTGAAGTTAATTTTACTCTTCTGATATATATAGGTCGGTTGTTCTTTATTTTGTTCTGCTCGCTGTTCTTGTGGGGGTCAAGAATCCGTATCAGCAGTGGATAACTGAACCATTTTGTCGTGTAGAAAGTCCATCCGACCTTGTAACCGTCTTTCCCTGTTTCGATTCTGTTCTGTGGAAATCTGCGGTTTTGGTCTTCTATAAACCAGTTGAACCAGTTACCCAAAGAAATGCCATCCGGCAGTTTTACGACCAGCGAAGCGTAATTCTTGTCGCCGATTTTGCGGTTGATTTTTACTTTGACGGATTTGAATTCAAAGCTGTCGATGTTGTCCCAATAGTTGCGGTCAAAAGTCCCGAATTCCAGTTCCCAAGGAACATAGATAGGAGGTGGTATAAGCAGAAACTGTTTTCTGCCCAGCATAATCATGTAAGGCACTATGAACCAAAGTACATTCAGTGCTCCCCAAATGGCATACGGAAGATTGCTTATCTTTTCAAATACAAGGTAATATATCCATCCGCCAAGTATGCCGGACACAGATAGCAGCAGTATTGTTCCGCCCGTGGATTCTCCAAGCCCGATTGCATTGAAAGAGCCTGATTCTGTGTATTTCCAGAAAATGAATCCTAGTCCGATGTAGCATAGGATTGTCAGGAACAGTCCACCCCATACGAATTCGTTTCTGAGAAGTCCCAGCAGGCAGGGAAGGGCAATTATCAAAGCTGAAATAAGTATGAAGATAACGGCTTTTTTCATACTCAGCTTTCGTTTTAGATTTTTCATGCTGTTTAGGAAAAACAGCATGACTGTTACGAACAGCGGTGCTAATAGGTATTTAAAGAAAAAAGATAATAACGTTTCCATATTTCTGACTTTTTATCTGTTGTTTATAGATTCATATCATATCCCAAACGGTTTTCTCCCAAGATACAGTCTGTATGCCCCAGTATCAGGTACTTTATATGTATCTCCCTGAACGAAAGTATAAAGAAACTCAGAATCTTAGTTACAATAGTATCTATGCGGGATTGCCTGTTGTAGTCATCTGAATTATCTGGCTGACCGAAGACTATGGTTGCTTCAAGATCGTCGCCTTCACATTCTACGGCTCCGTTTAGTCCGAGGTTTTCTCCTAGAATGCCTTCGTTGATGGGGGAATATTGCGAAACGGTAATCACGTGTGGTATATATCTGAGTCTGATTTCAAGATCAAGGACTACAGAAAATATCCGTTCAATGGCCGTGAGATTTTCCGTGTATTCATCCGAGTGGCAAAGAAAAAGGAACAGCTTGTACTTTTGATGGTTGCTGATATCCAATGGTATGCCCAGCATGGTTTCTACAAGGTGATTCAGATTTTCACGCATCGCAGGATTTGAAAAGAAATTCAAGTCACGGTCAATGATTTTTACACGTTCCTTGAAGAAAGCCGTATCGAAAGGAATAAAAAATGAAATCAGTTCTTTTTCCCTTTTTTTGTTGATACGTATTGCTTCAACAATTTCCTTGTTGCTCATACCCGGCGTGCTTATGACAAGGGGATGGAAAAGGAGTTCTGGAAGCTGGTGATACATACTGTTTCTTGCCAGGTGCATAGCAACAACTTCCTTGTATGAGTTTGATGTGGAAAAATAACGTAAAGAAGTGCTCAGAATGTCTTTGGAGTGGACACGCGGATTCATTCCATGACAAATTATCATGAGAGAGTCCAGTAGGTCTTCTTTGAGAATGAATTGCAGCTCTTCAAAAAAAACTTCGGCAATGTAATTGTTTGCATTGCTGCGTTTCAGCTCGTTTATTTTTTCTTTCCTGTCTATCGGAGTTCCCATACAAGTTCGTTATTTCTGAAATTGACTATAATGTTGTCACCCGGTTTGATTTCTTCCGAGACGATAAGTCTTGATACCGTTTTTTTAAGATACGTTCTTATTACGCCTGCTATAGGACGCGCACCGTACTTTGGTGAGAATCCTTTTTGTGAGAGGTATTGGAGCGTCTCTTCCGCCAGCTCAATATTGATGTTCTTTTGTTCATGTAGCTGCTTTTTCAATCTTGAGAAATGTAATAGGAAGATTTCCTTTGCCACATTTTCATTGATGGGAGAGAATGGCACTACCTCTGTCAGTCGTCCTAGAAATTCAGGTCTGAAATATTGGGCCATAACCTCTATAAGCTTTGCTGAAGTTGGGGTATTCCCTGCCTGTATCTGATCTACAATCCATTGGCTTCCAATGTTGGATGTGAAAATGATTATCGAATTGGAAAAATCGCCCTCTCGCCCCAGCTTGTCATGTATCTTTCCCTCATCCATCATTTGAAGAAATACATCATATACACTGGAATGCGCTTTTTCGATTTCATCAAATAGAACTACGGAATAAGGCTTTTGTCTGATTTGTGTTACCAGAAGGCCACCTTCTTCGTAGCCGACATATCCCGGAGGTGCTCCGTAGAGCAGAGCTGCCGAATGTTCTTCCTTGAATTCCGACATATCAAACCTGATCATGGCAGATTCATTGTCAAACAGCAATTCCGCCAATGATTTAGTCAGCTCCGTTTTACCTGTTCCGGTAGGTCCAAGGAAAAAGAAAGAACCTATGGGCTTTTTGGGATCACTCAATCCGCTTCGTGATTCGATAATGGCATCAGACAGGGTGGAGATAGCCTTGTCCTGACCTTTGACTCTTTCCCTGAGTTTTGATTCTATACCGAGGAGGCGGTCTTTTTCCCGGGCCTGTATTTTTCCTATAGGAATATTGGTGCACTCGGCTACGATTGCTTCTATTTCCGCAGCGGTTACGGTTCCTATTGTGTGGAGCGATAGATTTTCCAGTTCTGTTAGGATTCTATCGATCCATTGAATCTTTACTTCATATTTGTCTTCATCGTTCCATGTATAGGTATCTGAAAGTTTCGATGTTATGACAGAACCTACTTTGTTGAAAATCATTCGGTAAAGTAATTGTAAATCGGAACTTAGAATTGCATCTTCTGCATCTTCCTGCAGACATTCGAACTCTGACCGGATGTTTTCTATTGTGTTCCTTGCATTTTTGTTGCATAGACGTACAGCAGCAGAAGTCCTGTCCAAAAGATCAATCGCAGCAGAGGGAAGACTGCGTTCCTTGAAATATCGGCGTGATAATTGTATTACATTTGGAATGCAGTCATCAGAAATTTCAAGACCGTAATGGCTTTCTATTTCTTTTTTGTGCAGATACATGGCACATAATAGAGTGGAATAATCCAGTTCTTCCGCATTTATGATGACCAGTTTGCTCTCGATGGATTGCTTTTCTATGTGTTTGCGGTACGCATCATTTGTAATGGTAAAGATGAGATTGCAGGCTCCTTCGCCAATTTGGGCATTGAGGATATTTATCAGAGTAGTTGATTTACCTGTATTCCCGTTTTCCAGCAATACCTGAAGGTCATCTATCACAAGAACTACTTGCTCAATTTGCTTCAACTTATGTATTAGGGCTACTATCTTTTGGGATATCTCATTTTCCGATGATGTCCCGGCCAATAATTTGGCTGTATTCAGCCCTACAACAGAAACTTGTTGCAGCATTTCGTCTTTATTGTTACATATTTCCTTTACAAAAGCATTGATAATGGAAGTTTTGCCTATACCTGAATCGCCTATTATCGTTATGGCTTTATTTTCTGATCGTTCCAGACATTCAAGCATGGTTCTGATTTCTTTGTCTCTGCCCACCACTATACTTCCGCTTTTGATGGTCGCTTCGGTTTTCAGATTCTCTGCGTATGGAAATGAGGCCAGTATCTGGTTTTCTTCTCCTTGAAAGGAATTGGTAGGTGTAAGGGCATTATAATATTTTAGAATATCTTCTTCACTTACCCCAAGTAATTCTATTTGCTGGTGCGAATAGATAACGCCTTCTCTGGAGATGGCCGTAAATACACAGATGGCATCTATGTAGTCACTTCCCAACTTTATTTTGGAGCGTTCCGCTTCATCCAGTACCTTGGAAAGATCTTCATCCGCACATATTTCTTCTGAATCATTTCCCGAAGATATGTACATTTCCTTACGCATGTCAAACCACTCCATCAGATAGGCAACGTCTTTTTGCATGGATTGTAGGATTTCCTTAAGTCCTGTACTTTCTGTCAACATGGCTAATACCAAATGGGGTACACCATATGTACTTTGCTGTTCCTGTCTAGCCATCGATTGGGCTAATTTTATGGCAGAAACCAGACTGGGACTATAATCGTTGTTTGTCATAAGAATACAATTTTATATGATGAATTGCATACAGACTTTTCAGTCATATCCTTTTCAAGAAAATGAGCGAAAACGGATAGGTCCAGAAAGTCTCCTATATTTTGTTTTAATTTTATTTCAACTTGAACTATGCGAATGAATCCTTTTTTCCTTTCTGGAGAAATGGTAACACCGTCCTTAATATGTATAGTATCTACATTGTTTCCCATCTTGTGGTAAATATAATTATAGATATCCTGCTTTGACACAATTCTGTCTCTGCTGACAAGACCATATCTCAGGCTGTTTATCAGACTGGAATCTTCTGTATGTACGATCCCTCCTTGAACAGGAGTTCTGAAAATAAGACTTGTTGCATCGTATTTCTCCATATTGAACTGTTGGATAAAGGCTCTTTCATCAAGTCCGTTTGCCAGTCGTCCTGAAGTTGTCCAGAATTTTACTTCCGCACTTGTAGCATTGGGGGCTGGTACTGTCAGAGCAAAAATTCGTTGTCTTTTTTCGTCCCTGCTTATGTTTTCTACACTTTTCTCTATCTCGGAAAGCTTAGAGAACAATTCTTTCAGTTGCGCTGTTAGCAAATCTGGATTTAATGCGGAAAAGGCGTTTCCGTCTTCTTTGATTCTTTGTATAATCTGGTTGATTAGGTCAATGGCACTATCCGAATCAAAGCGTTCCAGATTTCCGAAATACAAATCAAAGATTCCGGTCGGATTTTCTTCATACTGCTGTTGTCGGTTGATGTATTCCTTTCCTGTATTGTCACAAATGGAACGGACGTTAAGAAAATAATTTCCTTTGGGGCAAGGAAGGGGAATATAACGTCCATTGGTTGCAAAATTATGCTGTTTATATACCAATTTCCTGTTTACAACAGGATACGTATTCAGATATATGTTTAGTGAATTAAGATAATCTTGCGAATTGAATATTTCCGGCAGACGGAGTCGTATCCAGAAATACCTTTTGCTCGTATCAATATTCTCGGTCTGTTTGGCGGAAGGAAATTGTTGCAATAAAGTTTTAAGTGACTTGTCTGTGTCGGCTAGATCTATTTTTACATAGTAGTCGTTGTAGAAATTTTTTATTTCATCAAAATAATGGGCATTGCTGAATGGATCCTGCACCTTCAGACCGAATTGCGCCGGTATTTCTTTCCCTGCACAGTCATAGAATCGTGTCATTTGCAGAAACGGAACAAATGATGTGTTATCAGGAATCAGGCAAAAAGTCATTTCCTGTGTCTCTGATAGATGTTCTTCGTTAATATCAAAACCTAACCAAACAACATAAGATTCTATCTGTTCCTTCCTGCCAAGGAATAAGTTTGAAGTGATATTTTTTTCAGAAACGTTTTTTATGGTATTCCCATAAGCGATTATACCAAGTTTTGCATTCACAAGTGGATAATTGAAAAGAGGTGTAAAGAATACCTGTATACTTTCTTTGCCAAAGATGAACTTTTCAGTATAGAAGTGGTCTTCGGCATTTAGAATGCAGTTCTCGTCATTATTGGGGGTAACAGACATTAATGCATGTGCCGGAATAGGCAGAGCCCATTTACTATCTATAAGTATACGTGATAGCTGATGAAGTAAACGGGAATCCGATGCTTTTATTTCCTGATGCAGACGGGCCGTTTCATTGGCGAAGACATCCAATAGCAAATCAACCACAGGATCCATGTTGCGGGATTCATTGATACCCCACAGCTCCATAGCAAATTTCAGAATTCTTTCTTTTATTTCAATATGTCTTTTGTCTGGCATAACTCTTAATTGTTTATTGTGATAACGGACTGATATATACAAGCGTATTGAAGTGGAACGGTTGGTCCGTTGAAACTATTTTTCCTTTCACAGCTATTTGAGCCTTTCTGCGTACATGAGTTTCTTTTTTGTTTTCATCGTCAATCTCGGATAATACTACACTCACGCTAATATCTTTAAGCCGTTCTTCATAAGTGGTGATGGCTTGGAGCAAAGACTCTTGGACTCTATTCTCCCAATCACTGATTTTCACTAGTTGACTGAACTCAAGTTCCCAGATGACAGAGCCGTAATTTTCCTTACCGACTACTTCTCCATATCGGGAAACAATCAGTAGCATGATCTGCTGTGCTATGGATTCTTCATAAGAACATCGTTCGAGTTTTCCGTTAACTGCAGACTTTAGGTCAATTGGTATTTTCAGATAACTCATGTGATATATTTTATGTTGTTTTTCGCAAATATACGGTTTTTTATCAAATACTCTAAGAATTTTCTGAAAAAAACTTTTGCATAAACTTGACAAAACAAAAATAAATTCATATATTGCGACCGATAAATACAAAGAGGAGTTAAATACGATATTTATTAACGTTTAAATAAAAGAAATATGGCACTTTATGATTATGGAATAGGTGGCAATGAAGTAAGGGTTGATGCTAATGAATCTATAGCCGAGATTCCTTCCAACCGAACTTTACTTGTCCAAAAACTGACAGACGACGCTCCTTCTGAACCAGAGTGTGTTTACGGTTTGCAAACCATAGAAGATGTGTTTGAACGTTTTGAACCAACCGTGCAACTGGAACATGTGGATGCAGAAGGAAACGAAGTGAAGGAGGTTATGACTTTCAAGGGCCTCGGAGATTTTGGGGCGGAAAAAATTAAGGAGAATAGTGAGTTCTTAAGTGGACTGGATATCGAACGTGAGCAGAGTCTTAAGATTGCCCGGCAGCTTTCTTCTAATAAGGCACTCCGGAAAGTGCTTGAAAATCCTGTATTGCGAGAAGCTCTGGCAGAAGTTCTGAGTACCTCTATACAAGAGATTAACGAAGCTCAATCCAATTCTAAAATTTAAAGTTGAAGATTATGAAACCTGATAATGAACAAAAACAGCAACAGGCGGCAACGGCTGCTTCCGTTCAAGTCTCTTCCCAAGGCAAGGTCGCTTCTGTTCCTGCAATAGATCGCCTGAAAGAATTCGGCGGATTTTCATTTTTGGAAAATATTATTGACGGGTATTCAAATATGAATCCCAACAGAAAGGCTCGTCGGAATATTTTCTTGACTGATAAACAATGGGATGCTGAACGTAGAGCTCTTGCCAGATGTTTGAGCGTATGGGAGAAACTGATTCGCAAAGAACTCACTGTTGAGCAAATGCTGGAAAAGGCTAAGGAAACTGCTCTTCAGGCTGAAGAACTGTTGAATAAAAATTTGAAAGCAGCATTGGCTCGCACCCATGATTTGGAGCAGGCTTATCGTTCTGTAGCATATTTCTATAAAAATACAGAAAGTGATAAGGTCAAGAATGTTACAATCGTCAATGCCAGCATGGATCAGTTGCGTGATTTGGATAATACAGTCTTTGCTGACTATATTAATAAGGAATTGAGGCAGAATTTCGACCGTTTGGATTTGCGCCGTAATTATTCTTTGTTGGTTGTGCCGGGTTATTTAGGTTCTAATGCTATTTTGGACAAGTGGTCTAAGATGGCTTATGAAAATAAGGCATTCCTTATTACAGACTTCCAGGATTTGGAATCTCCTGATGATGTAATTGATATCTTCTTTAATGCAGACCATACAAGTGGCGATGCCTTCAAGTCAAATACAGTGATGACATGTAATTGGCTGCTTGGTCGCGCAAAGGAGGATTCCGTTGGAGAAGAAGAGAATCTTTATGTTCCGCCATCAACAGCACTTGCCGGAAAGATTTATGGTACCTTGATGTCTCAAGTTGTTGCCGGCAAGAAATTCGGAGGACTTAACGAAGTTGAAAGTGTCCGTTTCGACTTGAAGCGTAGCGAAATTTCTGAACTTGAACGGATAGGACTTGTTCCGATGGTTAATGAATATAGCAAAGTGATGGCTTTCTCTGCCAAAACTTTGTTCAATGGAGATAATCTCGGGTTGCAGACTTATTCTGTTGTTCGTGTGTTCGACTATATTACAAAAGTTTTGTTTGACTTCCTGAATCGTCGTGCATTTGAAAATTGGACTACTCGTACAGAGGCGGATTTACGTTCTCAGATTGTAAAGTTCCTGGATAGTGTAATGGGACCCAACAAACTTATCGAACGCTTTAAGGTGGTGAAGATTGAACAGGATCCGAACCAGAAAGACCGTATCTTGTTGGATATACATATTACACCGTTCTTCCCTGCTAAGAGTTTCGTCATTCAGCTTGCCGGTCACAAAGGTGACGGCCCGGAAGAAGCTGTTTGGGAAAGTGAATATCGTCAGGAATAATTTTGTCAAGTTAGTAGATGGGCATTTAATGTCCATCTACTTTATTTATAATTTTCTTCGCTATGACAGATCATTGGGAACAGCTAAACCAACAAGAACTGCACAATAGATTACAAAGCAATCTTAACTTTAAAGGAAAGGTAACTTTTGATAATCAAAAAACAGCGGCTATAGAGATTGATCCTTTAGGAACTCACGATATTCTAAGAAATCAAGATGGTAGTTATGGGCTTATTTCTTTTTCAGATTCAGTGCCATTGTGGGTTAATAACCCTGCTTTAATTGATAATGAGAAGGCAAAAACATACATGTGGCATGAAAATACTGCAAATTCTATATCCACAATAGGAACCATAGCTAGTTTGGTAGAATTATCAAATATTAAAGCTACAGCAAGATTTTATAAGGCTGGTAAATTTTCTCCTAAAATTTATGGTAATGGGTGGCAGGGAGGAAGTCGTGCTCGTATTAAAACATATAAAGTAACTTCTTTGGCAAAGAATATGGGTCGAAAAATATTTTTTGTCGGAGTTGTTATTGATTATGCAGGAGCAAAAGATGGACAAATTTCTTATGGAAAAGCTACGGTAAATACTCTTGTATCTGGAGCTGCTGCTATTATTAGTGGCTGGATAGGTCTTACAATAGGTTTGGTGTATTGGGGATTAGATTCGTTAGGCGCATTTGAAAGACCTAATATTTCTATCAATCCGAATAATTATGGTACAATAACGCAGCCTTTAGATAATTTGCGTGTAGTTATTCCTATATTGCCTTCACAAGAGCAAATTATAAAACGTCATTACAAACATAAACAGACATATATCGGACCTGCCCCTGCTAAAAGATATTAGTAATGTTAAAAGAAATTTCATACTGGACATATTATTTTTTTTTGAAGCGGAAGTATCTAAAGGATGGTGGACATAAATCAGACTCTGTTATGTTTATATCAGTTTGTTTATTTTTTAATTTTGCTTCTATAATTCAAATAATAGAATATTATGCCCATTTTACATTGCCAAGGTTTCCTATTACAACAAAATGGGAGTTGTCATCTTGGATATATGCGATAATTATATTAACTCCATTTATATTTTTTGTATATAATAGATATTTTAAACAGGAAAAGTTACAGGCTCTTCTTGAAGAGTATTCTAGAAAATCAGAAACTAGATTGTTGATAGGCCGGTGCCTTTTCTTTATCTATTGTATTTTTACATGGATTGGTTCATATGTAATTTTAGCATATTTTCATCATTGAACTATATTGAAAGTATTGAACCTCTATTTATGATAGAAAATGGTGTATGAAGTTCTATAACTCATATGCCATTTTTATTAAAGGTAGGTATGTTATTCTTTCCCTTATTTCTCTGAGATAATTTCTATTTTACTCTGAAAGTTTATTTCCCCTGTTTTAAACTCCATACCAATTGTATCTCATGTTTATTTTGCTCTATTGGCATTATTATCGGTTGGATTTTATTATGCAAAGGTACAGCTTAGGGTGTACAATATGTACCGCTTTGCTAATTAATCTCATATTTTTTCAGAAGTCTTCCGGCAAATCATAGATTTGGGTATTCTATAAAAATATTCCTTCATTTACATGTCTAATCACCCTTTTTCGCTGTAATCTTGGGCATATAAAATTTTCCCGACAATGAAGCCATAAGAGTTTCAAAAGAAGGGAAAAAAGATGTTTAACGAATTAAAAACTTAGAATTATGCCGAATTGGTGCAGCACAGCGTATGTCATAGATGGCGACGCAAAAGAAGTGAAACAACTGTATGAATTGATGAAAGGACTGGAAGAACGTGAAACTCCGTCAGTAGAAAATGGTTTTGGAACTACATGGCTGGGATGTCTGGTGGATGTCTTGGGAGGGGATTGGAATAAAATATATTGCAGGGGAGACTGGAGTAATCTTGAAATGGAGCAAGATATTTTGAAATTTTCAACAGAAACGGCTTGGGACCCATGTAATGAAGTTTTGGATTTGATATGTGAAAAATTTCCTTCACTAAGTTATTATTATCGAAGTGAAGAGCCTTTAATGTGTTTATTTCAAACAAATGATAGTGAAGGTCAATATTTTGACAGGTATCTCGTAGATGTTTGTACTCCTGAAGGAAATCGTTTTAGCAAATATTTTCCAGATCTTGACAGTGTCTATGAATGGCTTGAGGAAATATGGGGATATTCTATAATATCTGATGAAGACATTGATAAATTGACCGAAGAATGGGAGAATATTAATGAAAGTGCGTATTGTTATATAGAAGAATTCAAAGTAGTATAATAGAATAGAAATATTGAGGCAGAGTTAATTGATTTTGACTCTGCTCTTTCGATTAAAAATTAGACACTTTTTTACCATTTCTGATGTAATTATTTTCTTTTTAATTTCCATTTATAGCTCATACTATAATTAATTACTTATTATCTATCACTTGCTCTTCAGCTAATCCTTGTCAGTTGGATTTTATTATGCAAAGGTACAGCTCAGAGTGTACAACATGTACCGCTCTGCTAATTGACATCATATTTTTTCAGAAGTCTTCCGCAAATCATAGATTTGGGTATTCTATAAAAATATTCCTTCATTTACATGTCTAATCACCCTTTTTCGCTGTAATCTTGGGCATATAAAATTTTCCCGACAATGAAGCCATAAGAGTTTCAAAAGAAGGGAAAAAAGATGTTTAACGAATTAAAAATTTAGAATTATGCCGAATTGGTGCAGCACAGCGTATGTTATAGATGGCGACGCAAAAGAAGTGAAACAACTGTATGAGTTGATGAAAGGACTGGAAGAACGTGAAAAGCCGTCCGTGGAAAATGACTTCGGCACATCGTGGCTGGGGTGTTTGGTAGATGCTTTAGGCAAGGATTGGCAGGATATACATTGCCGTGGTTCTTGGAGTGAACTTGAAATGGACAGTGATGTATTGAAATTTTTTACGGAAACAGCGTGGTCTCCTTGCAATGAAACATTTGACCTTGTAAGAGAAGCGTTTCCGTCTCTTCGCTATTACTTTCAGGCTGAAGAACCAGGTATGTGTATATACGAAACAAATGATGAATACGGCACATACTTTACTGACAGGTTTTTCTTGGATGTATGTACCCCAAATGAAGAATATTTCAGCGAATATTTTGAGCAACAGGAGGATGCGTTTGCATGGTTTGAAGAGGAGTTTGGAGAGCCGATAAGGTCTGTAGAGGATGTTAAAGCTCTGGATGCAGAATGGAGCGAGCAGTGTGAAAATGCTTTCTGCTACCTGCATGAGTTTGAAATAGTTAGTTGATTGAAGAAAATGTTGGCATATTTCCCGAACAATATCGGTGTTCGGGAAATTCTTTATGTCATTATATTACAAGCCTTTCACGATGCGTGTTCCCTATTTTAGCCAGATGATTTGGAAGGCACTGCAACCTCTTGTTTTCCCTGACAGACTTACTTTTTTATTTCACAACTTCTATCCATTTTTATTTTGAACAATGACCTGTCTCTTCGCTTTCGGCAATCCTTGCCGGAGTGATTTTTCTATGCAAAGGTACAGCGTCCGTCCAGTCATCAAGTACCGCTGTGCTAACCGATTCATGGATTGAGCGGCAGCCTTCCCAAATCGAAGATGAACCTCTGGTTCCCCGCAGGATTGGGCATTCCGTTAAATTCATGACGGTTTCCTTGCCTTTCCTGTTCTTTACGCGCTGTCTATCCTGCATGTAAAATCTTTCCCGACGAGGAAGCCGAAAAAGGCTTTCGAGAAGAGGGAAGAAAAAGAAAGTCTAACAATTTAATTTTTAAGATTATGCACAGCAGGATTTTTCAAATTTCAACAGAACAGATAGACAAAGAGAACTATCTGAATGAGAACACCCTTAATCAGGGAGATGGCAGTTTCTACGATTATTGTGCTGATATAGACGATGAAGAGCGTAAGGAAGACATTGCCAATTTGGTGAATTATGCCTTGCCCAAAGGAATGTTCGAGCTTGTATCTGAAGATACGATACGTTACAAGGGAGATGGCATCGAGCAATGGAAAGAGGAGTATGTCGCTAATATCCGAAAGAAAGCGGAAGCCATTACTGTCGAAAATTTGTTGGAGTGGAATTCGACGTATTATCTCAAGCAAGCGATAGAAAATCCGTTGGATACCGCCTATCATTTTTATTTGGATGGAGAGGGGTACCAGTCCTTTGCCGAACCATCCTTTGAGTTTATGCAGTTCGTCTGTTCGATTGAACCGGGAACATTACTCTATATCGGAGGTGTCATTGATTATCATTTCTGATGGCAAATTTCATAGAACCACCTGTGTGACGGCAGGTGGTTTCTCTTTTTTGGTTCTGGAATGCCAAGATTACTTTTATAGCCATATTTATCCCTTACGGGGCACTACCATTTATACAGGCAAATCTCCAATTTTAAAGCATCATACCCTCTCTCTGCCTCCTGCATACACCACAGGTTCGTTTCGTGTGCAAAGGTACGGTGGACGAACGCCGCTCAAGGAGCGTTACACTCCCTTCGAAAAATTTGACGACAGCTTTCCGCAATCATAGATTACGATATTTCATAAAATTTCATCATCGGTTCTTTGCTCTATGTTCTTGCTTCCACCGTCTGAAATGCACATGAAACAATCCCTTTGGGCGAAGTCGGAAGACTTCAAGAAGAGGGAATAAAAAACAAATGTATATGACAACTATAGAAAGGATTATCGCCTTAGCCTCCGGTTTGGGATGGCAGGTAACTACCCAAAAGAAAAAGAGATACTTCGTGGAGTTCGAGTTCCAGCAGTACACAAAGATGGGACAAGATTTCAATTTCTGTGCTGTAATGAAAGGCAATGACATCAACAGCCTAATAGAAAATATTGAAGAATATTATGAAGGCTTTGACCCTGATTATGAAGCCTATCTTTGGATAGGTACGGATGGACACGGCAAGAACGGTGCACCTTACCATATCAAGGATATTGTAAGCGACATGGAAGAAGTCGAAACCATGATAGATAAACTTTGTGAAAGATTAAAAACATTATAATGAGAACGAAAACACTTTACAAATGGGATGCGGAAAAGGTTGGCATCAGCCGTTTTCCCAACTTTCACAAGTCGGGAAGCATTTCTGGTATGAAAAGACTTTATTATGGTAAAAACGCCCTGCTGGTACGTTGCAGCAGTTGGATTTACAACGTTTCAAGTGAACCTGGAATTTATTATAATATAGCTCATTAAGTTATGGAAAGAAATTGCAAGAAAGATTTCCAAAGTTGGAAAGGTACAATGGCTCTGAAATTACTTTGCTGCAATATAGCGGCAGGTCGTTTTAATTGGCGGAAATACTGTACGCCGCAGCCTTATTATGGACACGAGATTTGTGTTATACCATTACACAGCTCTTACGGTCAAATAGGTTATACCGTGTATTTCCCTTATACTAATATGCCCGAAGTGGAATACGATTGGGAAATGGGCAAACTGACTGTTGATGAAGAAAATTGGCAGGAGTATTTTGCGGCATAGCTGACAAGACAATGGGAGCAGCTACACCAGCCCATTGTCTTTCTTTTGCTTATTGCTGCATCCCGACGCCATATTCTGCCTCTTGTAGTTCCTCTTGATACTCTTTTAGGTCGTTCAGTTTTGCGTTTACTACTTTCAGACTGGCATTTATCCCTCTTCCTTTTATACTTATCATTTTATTTTCTTTTATACCTTTTCATGTATGCTGCCCCATTGTTGGGCCATACGCTCGCGTAATTCTGTTTTTACTCTGCAAAGATACGGCGGCGAATAACTGCCAAGTATCGCTTGCACTACATTGTTGAATTTTTCCGAAACTTTCCGTAATCACAGATTACGGTATTTCACAAAATTTCAGCCTCTGTTCCTTGTCTGTTATTCTTTTTCTCGCCGTGGTGTTCGCACGTAAAAACAACCTTATGGCGAGCCAAAAGGCTCAAGATAAGGGAAAATAAATCAATTAAACAATTATTTGGCTTATGGGTAAATATGATTTTATCAAGAAAGGAAATGTTTTGTTTTGGCATGACCCTGACAATGGGCAGTCAGATGGAGTGTATCAGGTAGTTTCAGTTCCGGAGGTTATAGAGGATGACAGTATTATCCTTATTGCTGCATCTTGTTCAGAAGCGGAGGTTTATCCGACAGAATTATCACCGATAAATTCAGGTAGAAGTTACAAAGGAGCGTTCTTACAATGGAAAACAGAACGTGAAGCAAACGGTAAGGTGTTTTATGACAGGCTCGCGGAAGTAATGGATACGGACTGTGAAATGAAAGTCGGTGATATGGTCATTTTCACAAATGATGCCGGTCTTGTATTTGGCCCTTATGAGGTATTGGCATTTGAGAAACTAGATAATAACAAAGACAGATGCATATATATTGACCACGACAGTTATTGGTGCTCAGAAAGACTTGAAAATTTGCTGCTTGTTCAGAAAGGAAGTGAGTTATGACAAAGGATGATAAGTATCTTTGGCGTTTATGTAAAAATATTATTGCAGGGCGTTTCAATTGGCGCAGATATTGCAGCCGGCAAAGTTATTACGGTCGTGAAATCTGTGTAACACCGCTTTTCTGTTCCTATGGACAGATTGGTTACACAGTAAACTTCCCTTATTCAAGAATGCCGGATGTAGAATATGACTGGGAATTGGGCGAACTGACCATTGATGAAATGGATTATCGGAAATACTTTGAACAGGAACAGGATTGAAAAACAGAGGGGCGAGACCGTAATTCAAACTGTGTCAATCCTTAACAAGTCTGATTATCTCAAATTTTACTTTCGGATAAATGTTTGAATATCAGATAAATTCAGAGTTGTATTAAACTAAGAAATAATAAACTAAAGGTTTGACACAGTTCTATTTACATAGCCTCATAAAACAACAAGGAGGTGTGTCGTAATTGTGATGCACCTCCTTGTTTATTCATTACTATAAACTCAGTTTATTGAATACTGAATGTTCCCACCGGAATAGAAATGGCTGTAATAATGCTCATGAAGAATATTCCATATTCTCCTTTCTCTATTTCCGAAGCAGGAATGGTAAGTAGATAAGACTGTTTTCCGTATTTGTGCCCTGTGAAGTTTAAGAAGCCACTTTTTTGTGCCTCTTCAGAAGTTAAAACAGCTGATTCAAATTCAAACCATTGAATGCGGCGCTGTTTTTTCAGTGTATTGAATTTTACAATGCGATAAATACCAAGCGGGTCTTCTTCATTGCAGTTTGCCTTGATGAGTAAACGCACATCCTTGTTATCGTATTTATAGACATAACTGGATGATTTTCCTGAAAAAATAACATCCATGCCGATGGAGCCTGCCAAAGCGCTGGCTGACGAGGCTACATCACCTACGCTGCTTGCTGTAGTCAGTACTTTGATGCCTGTCATGGCACTGGATACATTGCCGGAATTGGCGCCGATTACAGCACCTAATGCACCTGTCGAGCCTGCCACATCAGCAACTTTAGAAATTTTGCTGAGCAGACCTTTAGTCTTGGTTTCGTGTTTGCCTATTATGCCATTTTCTTTTGGCAGAGATTCGATTGTACTGTCACTAGTAAGGATGCAATAGCTGTTGATAAATTCAGGTTCGGGTACTGTTACCTCTTGTGCGGAGATACCTGCTGTGATTCCTATGAGAAATAGGATAATTATTGATTTTTTTTTCATGCTAATAAATCTCATAATACTTCGACTAATTATATTAAAATTTATAGATTAAAAATTCTTTTATTGGGTCGCAGGACACTTAAAGTTTCCTATTTTACACTTATGGTTGTTTTGTGGAACAAAAGTAGTTTAAAATAAGTACATTCTAATTCTTTTTGCAAATATTTTGTTGAAATAGTTATTGTTTTTATGAGCAAATCTGTGAAAGTATACGGAAAGTTATGTTGTATGGGGCGTTGAATGGTAACAAGCTATTATTGTATTTATGTTTTTCAGGCTCAGTCTATAAAATATTCTCTCCATATTGATTTTTGACAATGGGGGATGAAGAATGTCTTTCCGTAGAAAATAGCTGTCACTACCTTACCGCTACATCGCTTTATTTCTTCCTTGTAATCCGCTACGCTATGTTTGGTCGTTAGTATATCATCTATGATAATAATATCTTTCCCTTTGATATTTCTAGTAATGAGATAATTTTGTTTGAGGACGCGTCCCTTTCCGTTTTGGGCTTCATGCAAGCTTTCTCATGCATTGCAAATTCCAATCTCGTACAGCCCTGAAGCCAGATTCCGCTGGTGTTTGCTGATGTACCAGTTAAGCCGTTTGAACTGTTAACCGTATTTCGTATTTTATTTAGTTGCTTCACGGCATGAACATGATATGATAGAATAAAATTTCTTTTCAGGTATAGAGAATTCATACACGCTTTAAAGAATTCAATTCCATGTATGTTTCCTTGTTTGAATCAGTAAAAGGAACGGCAAAAAAGCCTTCTGCCCATTATTGAGCAACATATTGTATTGTGGCGGATAATAATATCCGTAAAAGGGCATTCGGCACCTTGCGACTTGAATGGCTTTGGGGAAGAATGCTCCTCAAACCGGTCGGGATGCAAGAAACAGAACATATGGCAGACTTTCCGATGACTGATCATTACCGCTAGGCGGCAGTAGTGTTCACGTTTCTCGTTCTTTTCAGCTAACTGTGCGGCAGTGAACCGCTTCTCTCGCCTTTCGTCGCTAGTAGTCGATAATATGCCATAACAACCCTTGGATTATCTTTAGATTCTTCAAATACTGAAAACTGGGGACTAATCATTAGAGGTGATAATGATGCTTCAACGCAGTTAAAGATCATAAGCTATTTCCGTCTGGCGAATTACCTCCGTCCGATGGAACAACTCATGTGTTTAAGCTCAATAGCCGTTTTGATAATGCCATCAATCTTTATTTCTTTGACAAGAAGCTGAGGGCTTTACTTTTTACAGCTATACAAAGTTTTGAGATAGCTCTTCGTTCTAAACTCATTCATTGTATGCAGTAGTAAATCGTAAGTACACTGGCTGATAGAGGAGGCTGTTACAGATGGCTTCTTTTTTATTTATATGGCATGAGAACTTTCTATTTTTCCTACATGCACTATTGGTATTTGAGGGATTACTTGTTTTTTATGGAGGTAAGTTGTCATTTTGGGGATAAAAGTTGTTGTGTTTAACACAAAATATAAATTGATTTAAAAATTATAGTGTATTTCCTTGCTATTAATACTTTTTTTATGTAAATTTAAAGCGCTTTTAAAGGATGATTCTAGATAGTTCTTTTAAAAACGGCAGACCTCACTGATCAAAGGAGCGAAAGCTGAAAAGCTATACGAGTAAGCTTGATTTTAAATTTAACAGCTATGAAAATGAAAGTTTTAGCTTTTGTGGCTATTTTATTTTGCATGGCAACATATTCCATTGCAAGTAGTAGAATGGCACAATTTGTTGTGACTGACTGTGGCACTGTACATCAAATTCCTGATAACGCATCAACGGATTTTGCTGTAAGCATGCAGGAATACTGGACAAGCGTTGATTGCTGATTGATAACTTGAAAATTTTACATCTTACGAGAGGAGCCTTATTATAAGGCTCTTTCTCTCTATTTATTAATTCCTCATGAAAGCGTTGTTTTTTATCATTCTATTTTCAATCTTTGGCTGCTTTTCTGGTTATGCCCAACCTAACGATCAAGCTCGATTGATTGTTCACTATGCGTCTCAATTCAAATTTCGGAAAGAGAATCCGAAATTATATGAAGATGAACAGGTCTTGGAAATCGGTACTCATTATTCCGCTTTTTATGGCTTGTGGAATACCCAAAGAGAAGAAATCAAAGATAGCATAGTATCCCGAGGTGGATCCTATGGTGAGGTGATGCAGGCATTTGGAAAATATGGATATCCTTTATCCAAACAGAATTATGCCGTTTATAAAAATTATCCGAAAGTAGGAAAACTGACTTATACGGACAAGGTATTTAAAAAATTTAAATATATAGAATCGATGGAGAAGCCTACATGGGAAATTATACCGGGAGATACGGTTATTTATGATTATTCCTGTCAGAAAGCTGTGACTAATTTCAGAGGACGTACTTGGATCGTTTGGTTTACTTCGTCTCTTCCCGTAAGTGAGGGTCCCTGGAAACTTTATGGTTTGCCAGGTTTGATTTTGAAAGCCAATGATGTAGCCGGAGACTTTTCATTTCATTGTATCGGTATCCAAAAAGGAGAACGGACAGTACTAAAGAGACCAAAAGGTAAATTTATAGAATGCACTCCACAGAAACTGGCTCGTATGCATGCCCTCTGTGCTAAAAATCCGGAAACCTATCTTCAGAATTTTGGAATATCCGGTATGGCTTCCCAAGGTGTTGATGGCAAACCCATACAATATAAGGAAATGCATCCGGTACTGTTGGAAATCTTTCCCTAGTAAACAGAATGAGTACAGATATTAAAAAAGGACATTATGACTTATCGGCATTATATCACTTTCATAGGAATGCTTTTTTGCCTGTACTTCAAAATGGCAGCACAGTCTTTCTGCTATGAAGGAAAGGTGGTGGATGAACACCATAAACCGTTATCAGATGTATCGGTCAGTTTCTTACGAAAAAACCGATCGATTGTCAATTTTACTTTTACTGATGAGGAGGGACGGTTTTCCATGACTCTGGATAGAGAGAAACCATTCTTTCTTTCTTTGTCTTTTTTGGGATATGCTAACCAAATTCTCTCCATCGATGCTTATACACCTGGAATGACTTTTCAACTGATACCTTCGGACTTTCAGTTACAGGAAGTCAAAGTGAAGTCAAATCGGGTGAGTGTTAGTTCGGATACGCTCTCCTATTTGGTCAGCGGATTCCGTATGCCGCAAGATCGAAGTATTGCCGATGTGCTGAAAAAGATGCCGGGGCTAGAAGTGCTACCGGGAGGAATCATTCGTTTTGAAGATAAAAATATTTCCAAACTGTATATTGAAGGAATGGATTTGATGGGGGATAATTATGCACTGGCCACTAATAACCTTTCGGGAAAGGTGGTCAAGAAGGTGGAAGTTTTGCGCAATCATCAACAGATTTCTGTATTACGGGGGAAGAATTTCAGCGAACAAGCCGCTATCAATCTAGTGCTTGAAGAAGAAGTGAAGTTTGCTATTTCGGGTAGCTTAGATTTGGGAGGGGGAATCAATGATTCCAAGGATGGTTTATGGGATATGCGTGCTTTAGCAATGTATTTGGGGAGAAAATATCAAAACTTGTCGCTTTATAAAACAAATAATGTAGGCATTTCAACGGAGGATGAACTACAGTCCCAAATCAATGATTGGGAATTATCTTTGAGCGAAACTTCACCACTTATTCTTTTACCGCAAATCGACCAGAATCTTATTGGAGAAAAACATTATTTGGATAATCGGGATCATTTGATTGCGACCCATCATCTATTTCAGTTCAATCCGGAAAACCATCTTCGTGTGCAGTTCCATTATCTGCATGCTGACCAAGACCAGGAAAATGAAACGACAACTCAATATTTTTACCCTGATAAAACAGTCATTTATCAAGAGCAGAATAATATTGACTTGACATCAGACCAGCTAAAGGGTGAAGTTACTTTTGAACGGAATGCTAATCAGTGTTTTATTAAGAATGTCTTATCTGGAAATTGGAAGAAAAGTCAGGCAGTTCAAGACTTTCAAATGAATCGGAAACCGATGTCTCAAATTTTAGGAAATACTCACCGAAGACTTTCTGATTGTTTGCAATTGGTATTTCCGATGCATGAGAACCGTTTCTTTAGGCTGACTTCACTCAATCGTCTGGAAGAGACACCTCAGAAGTTGATTGTTACACCTGGTATTTTCCCGGATTTGTTTAACAGTGGAAAAGAGTACGATTCTTTCCAACAGGATGTTAACCTCACGACTTTGTCTACGGAAAATACAACTGATTGGCAGTTCAAACTTTTTCACTTTTATATGGGTTCCAAGTTAGGGATTGATTATAGTCGGGAGAAATTAACTTCTGGAATTGGAGGAACTGGAATGGGTAAAGACTTCGTAACAGGTGCGGATTTTACAAACAATCTAACATTTAGTGATTTGCGTTTGCACGCCTCTCCTCATTTCCAATATCAAAAAGATGGTTTTCGGATGAACTTTTCAATACCTTTCTCCTTGCATTTCTATCAGTTGGGAGGCTTAGGGGCTGAGGAAAAACAGCGGTTTACCCGAACGTTTATAGAACCGATACTAAATGTAAATTATGAAATTACTCCTTTTTGGTCGCTTTTACCTGCTGTGATGTACAGATATCAGACACCTACCATCCAGCAACTTTATACCCACTATATTTTCACTCAATACCGGGAAGCATTGAAAGGTACTTCGTTTGAAACGTTTAGCCAGCTTATTTCATCGTTGACCTTAAAGTTTAACAATCCAATGAGTGGTTGGTTTTGGTCTTTGACTGGTAATGTACTACGGGGCAATCATGACCAGATTGCGAAAGCTGTGCAAAAGGAGATGTTGCATGCGACAGAGATGGTTGATTGCCCACATCATACGCTTCAATGGACCGCACGAACCAGATTTTCAAAGACTTTTGCCTTTTGGAAAATTTTTGTCGGTATTACGGCCCAATATACAGAAAATCATCAAAAACTGATGCTTGAAGAAGAAGTAACGCCTTACCAAAACAAATCGGTAATGGTTAGCGGAAACTATGCTCTACAACCCAATCGTTATTTAAGTATTGAAGGGGCGGAACGTTTTGGGCATACCACTTTGAGTAGTGGCATTCAGCCCGATAGCCACGCCATGACTCTGACTAACCAATTCGATGTGAATATATTCCCTGCAGCAGCATGGAAATTCCAATGGAGTCATGCATGGTATTTGAACTACAAACCAGTTCGTTCTTCTATCTATTTCATGAACTTATCTCTAACTTATACTTTGCAAAGATATAGTATAGAATTGCTGATTAATAATGCACTGAATAAACGGATGTATCAGCAGAATACCTTGATCTCATTGATGGAAAATACTGTTAACCAAATGTTTAGACCCCGTGAGTTCCTAATGAAAGTAAGCTATCAGTTCTAAGGATAAAATTTTACATGATAACACGTTCCTGTTTCTGAATGTGAAAATAGCCGATGATACGGCTGACTTTAGAGGATGTTGTCCGCACGATTATGAGTCTGGAATAAGCCAATTGTAGCCTTTCAACAGTGTGATAACATTTCTTTTCTAATTCGTTGTAATACTGATCATCCAGATTCTTGTCACACACCTCACACAAAGTGGAAGAGTTGACGTATCCGTCAGTTAGACGCAATGCTATATACGTTTCATTCACCCCCTTTTATAATAGGGAACTCGGTTTTTCTAATTGGCATGAATTAAGTCTTTATAAGTTAATCTGCATTCCATGTTCTGCAAAAGTAATTCAAATCTTTCTTTATCGGAACATTTTCGGGTATTATATCTATAGACACATTCATTTATGTACCTCTGCATATGCTTTTTGGACCAACGGTAATAAATGCCCAGAATACTTCGTTTTATCAACGCCCAAAAACTTTCGATACTGAAGTCCTACACTATAGAATCCCTTACCCCTTTTCATAATTCCATTCATTTGAACTGTTAAGATGTATCTTTATGCTGGATGGAAGTTCTATGGTTACACGCCTGTCACCGCATGATGAAGTAGGAATGGTAGGAGTATGATTAATATTTGGATCTTAGTCCTGCTGCCCGTTCTCCTGTTTTATTATTCACTACTTTAGCGTTTCCCTGTTCCTTTTTTATATACTTCCATTTATCGCTTTTCTGCTGCCGTGTATAGGGTAGGTGTTCAACTTTTCATTTAAGGCTTGCTGATTGACATTTATTCCTCTTTCTTTTATATTTACCTCTTTAATTTACTTTTCTGTCATTTTGTTGAGCCATACGCTTGCGCAATTCTGTTTTTACTCAGCAAATGTACGGCAGATGAATGGCTGCCCAAGTACCGATGTCGCTACATTGTTGAATTTTTCCGAAACTTTCCGGAATCACAGATTACGGTATTTCATAAAATTTCATCTTCTGTTCCTTGTTATCATACTTCTTTCTGCCGTGATGCTCGCACGTAAAAATCAACCTTACGGTGAGTCTAAGGGCTCAAGATAAGGGAAATAAATAAACTTAATAAAATCTTGGATCATGGGAAAATATGATTTTATCAAAGAAGGAAATGTGTTGTTTTGGCATGACCCCGACAATGGACTCTCTGACGGAGTTTATCAAGTCGTTTCTGTTCCGGAGGTTATAGAGGAGGATAGTATTATTCTTATTGCAGCGTCAGGTTCTGAAGCGGAGGTGTACCCCACTGAACTTTCTCCGATAAATTCAGGCAGGAGTTACAAGAAAACATTCTTACGTTGGAGAACTTGAGTGTGAAGCAGACGGAAAGGTGTTTTATGACAGGCTTTCAGAGGTAATGAAAACGAATAGCGAAATGAAAGTTGGTGATATGGTTATTTTCACAAATGATGCTGGTTTTGTATTTGGCCCTTATGAGGTATTGGCATTTGAGAAACCGGATAATAACAAAGACAGATGATATATATTGACCATGATAGTTATTGGTTCTCAGAACGTCCCGAAAATTTGTTGCTTGTTCAGAAAGGAGATGAGTTATGACAAAGGATGACAAGTATCTATGGCGTTTATGTAAAAACATTATTGCAGGGCGTTTCAATTGGCGCAAATACTGCAGCCAGCAGAGTTATTTTGGCCGTGAAATCTGTGTGACACCGCTTTTCTGTTCTTATGGACAGATTGGTTACACAGTAAACTTCCCTTATTCAAGAATGCCAGATGTGGAATATGACTGGGAATTTGACGAACTGACCATTGATGAAATGGATTATTGGAAATACTTTGAACAGGAACAGGATTGAAATGAAAAACAGAGGGGCGGGAAATCGCTCCCGTTCCTCTGTTTTGGCACTTTCGTTTTACCTTCTGAATCCACCCCGCTCCATTTCTTCGGCTTCGCAGTATTCTTCCATATTTTCCAACTTTTCATTCACTTCCGTCAGGTTGTCATCCAGCGACTTATCATGGTTATATTCAAAGCTGTGCCGTACAGCCAGTCCTGAATTGGTTGCAGAACCTACGTCCAATGTGTCTTTTCCCCTGTTATAGTTGATATAAAGCACTTCGCCATTGGGCATTTCAAATGTTGGAGTCTTCTTTTGCGTTATTTCCGCAAATTCTTCGGCCACCATAGTCTTTGCAACTTCCTTCACGTCACTGCTGGCTCTGCCTATACCATACCTGCGGATATGGTTACGTACTTCTTCTTCCGTGTATTTCAGCATAATGTCATAAGTCCCGCCGACATTTCCGTTATACACCACAGCGAAGTTTTGGTCCTCAATCAGCAGGTCATCGCCACGGTTCTGTAATGGTGATGAGTAAGTGTACTGTTCGTCCATGCCGTTACCGTCATAATATTCTTTGGCAAGAGCAAGCAGACCATTATAGTCACCCTTGTCCTTCAGTTCTTCCAATTGTCTGGTATCATCGGACATTTGCAGATAGGCTACAGATGCGTAGTACATCTTTTCTTTCGGTGCTTCTTTTTGTTCCTGCTTTTCGTCTTTTTCTATTTCTATATCTCTGGCAATCTGGTCTATTTTCTGTGTAATCATGGATGATGCTTTCTTCACATCCATTAGCACAGTCTTAATGTACTGGGGGGACTCCTTCAGGTTATCCAGCCACGATTTCAGGTACGGACAACTGTCTTCCTTGATATGCTTTGTCATTCCGTATCGTTGGGCGGTCAATGCTCCGCATAACTCAGCCACAAGTTCTTCCTTGCTATACTCCTTAGAACCGAAAGAAGTCGGCTTAAAACGGTCTAGTACGCTTTCCGCGCCAGTAGAATGTCCCATTTCATGGAACAGAGTACAATAAAATGATTCTCCGCTCTTGAACTGTACTTTCTCCGGAACGATGATTTCATTTTTGCTTATTGAATAATAAGCATCATCCTGATGTTTCACATTGATGGGGCAGATCCATAGGTTATCACGTATCATCCTGTCCGCTGGTTCAAAGCTGAACATTTCGCTTTCATGAACAGATGGGCGGCCGTTTTCTTTTTCCAGCTTTTCCCACAGGTCCGGACGAGCTTCTTTCAGATTTGTTTGTAGGCTCGGTATGCAGCGCCTTACCGCCTTACGGCGGCAGGTTTCCGCATACCTGCCCCTAAACCGTACGTACACGTCTCCGTGTATACGGCTTGCCATTAGTAAGCTCACATTATTTCCCATGAAACTGAATTATAGCATTACAAGATTCACACACTACAAGCGTCTTACGATGTCTCGACAACATCAACTTGCCCCATGGAGTTTCTCCCTTTACCCCAACAAGAGTGCGTATATGATGCATTACGACGTTAGTGTCAGTTGCACCACACATTTCACAGGTTTGCTGTTTCAACCTTTCTGCAAGGCTTGGTTTGGGAACATACATAGTGCATGGGGTACGGTCGAGAAAATCGTCCGTTAATGAGCTTTTACGTTTGAATCCCTCTTTATAGAGTGTTCTGAACCGTTCTTTGCCTTTTGCATCCTTATATGGGATGACAAAATTCTTGCCTTTACGGTACTTGTCTCTGATTTGCCCTACATGTCTTCTTAATTTTTGACCAAGAGTCATATAAAGACTATACTCCATAATGTAGCCGAAATCGGCACATGTTGACGAAACATTGTTGGCTATACAGTAATAGTTGTAGAAGCCTTTGATTTCCAAGTTGAATTGTGCAAGGATGTCTTCGGGTTTCATACCGACCATTTTCTCCCGTGATTTTGGCTTCCATACATCTTTGCCGTTTACGTTCGTAAACTTTACAGCATCGTAGCTAAGAAGCTTCTTTTTCACTGTTTCAGAAGAGAGCATAAGCATGACCTTTCCAACAAATTCTCGCTTTTTGATTCCTTTGCTGTTCCTTTTAAACACATCCAATGTCCTAACGGTGATGTCAAAACCGAGGAATTTAGCGTTCTCTTTTGCGTGAGTTATGAGTGTCTTCTCAGCAGAAAGTTCGAGTTTAAGGTTGTTCATCATATATTCTGTGATGTCTGCCTTGATTCGTTCACAATCTGCTTTTGACCCTATAACTCCAATCAGAAAATCGTCTGCGTACCTCACGTATTTCAATCTCCGATAATTCTCATCCATTGGAAGTCTGTATGTCATCTTATTTTTCTCTTCGTGCATGGCTTTTATTTTCATCAACAGTTCTGCTTTTACAGTTTCATCTGTTTCCGCTTTCCATTTCTTCCTTAGGTTTACTGTTTTCGTGTTGAGACAACAGTATTCTTTGTTGTGAGCCCTTTCTTTCCCTTTGTCGAAGTGTGAAATATACTCTTTCATGTACTTGTCGAACCTGTCAAGATAGATGTTTGCCAAAATAGGACTGATTATTCCACCTTGAGGAGTTCCCGAATACGTGTTGTTGTACTTCCAGTCTTCGATGTACCCCGCTTTGAGAAACTTTCTGATAAGACGAAGAAACCTTTCATCTGCAATACGCTCTTGCATAATGCTGACGAGTACATCGTGGTCTATGTTATCGAAGAAGCCTTTTATGTCTCCCTCAATAAACCACTTTGCACCTGTAAAAGTCCTTTGAATGCTTGTCAGAGCTGTGTGGCAGCTCTTATGAGGTCTGAAACCATGAGAGGTGCTTTCAAAGTGCCCCTCATAGATGGCTTCAAGAATCATCCGAACTACCTCTTGCACAAGCTTGTCCTCTACGGATGGTATACCAAGAGGGCGTTTCTTGCCGTTCTTCTTTGGTATATACACCCTTTTAGCAGGATGCGGCTTGTAGGATTCATTCCTAAGTGTTTCGATGAGACGTTCAATTCTTCCAATGCTCATTTGGTCGATAGTCTGACCATCTGTGCCTGGAGTCATATTGCCTGGCTTCGCATATATGCGCTGATAGGCAATGAAGAACATCTCTTTGTTGAACAGAATGCGGTACAGTCGCTCAAACTTATAGTCCGAGACCTTACTGTGCTGGCATAATGTGTTTAATACAATCTCTGGATTTCTCATAACGAATCTCTCGTTTTCTTTTGTTTGTATTAAAGTTACTAACTACTCCCCTTCGCCATGTACAAGGTTTTCCCTTGCTCAGACTACTACGGGAGTTCCGTTACCTTGTCGGATATTCAGAGGCAAATCCTCATAGCCTTACGGCGTTCCGATTTAGGTAATCTCCGTTTAACCACGTAATAACGTCTATCTTTCGATAGGCAACAGATTGTCGGATGCGACTTTCGTTCTTTTCTCCACTTACTGCGGTCGTGTCATGGCTTGTTCTTGCTACTTGCCCTCGCGCAATGGGCTGTAGTACCATGATGTGGCGTATATAACTGCCTTTCGCCACAACTTCAACTTCTGTCACTGAACTATCATTCAACCAATCAGGCTTCATCCTCATATCTGTCTTTCCCCTTGCAATTCAGTCGTAGCATGGCAATTAGCTAACTTATCGCTTTACTGACGTGCTGTGTTCCTCTTTGAGTTTCCTCTCCGAGTAAGTCAGTCGGGGATAGGTCTATTGTTTATTTCTAAACTTTGAACACTAACCTAATCTCTTATTATCGAGATATTTATTACGCGACCATTACGGACGCACGAGCGACGTTAAACACACGGAAAACCTGCATTTTGGGATACACGTTATATTGCTCCCTCTCATCATTCGACAGATTCTTGTAATCATCATATTTGATCTTTTCCTTGCTTTCCTTGTGGATGCAGGTGAAGGTGGTCAGCATGACGGGAAACGATTTCTCACCTTTCAGTACCGATACCCTCGGCAATTCTTCATCATCCTTGCCCGGCTTGTTCAGTCGCTGCACGCAGTCAAAGGTGCAGAATCTCGGAATAGTATATCCTTCCTTTTCACAGTGCAGCATGAGCATCAGTGCATTCATGCCGTTGTATTCGCGTCCGGAAAGATTACGGGGCCACTGCAGTGCTCCTTCGGTGAACCAGGGCTTCTTCCAGTCCTTGCTGATGGTCTCCAGCTTTTCAATTATCATTTCGGCGAACAGGTCAAGAGCCTTGTCTTCGCTGTTCGGTCCGTCCGTATCGCGTTTCCTGTAATTTGCCATATCGTCAGTTATTGTTTGGTGTCGGTACATACAGGTTTACTTCCTGACAACGGCATGTAATATCAACTTTACCGTTATACAAAGACAGATCGATTTCACCTTTTGCCTCTATCTTGGTAGCAGGCTGTAACCATGCTTCACGTTGTTTGTCGAAACAAATAAACCTTACCCATAAGTATTCAAAATTTTCATCCACCTTTTCTGCACTAAAGGCTGAAAAGCAGAAGAACGGTTTGCCGTTTTTGTCCGTTCGTTCATCTACTGTTTTTCCTACCTTGCCGCGGAATATGAGTTCACCCTGCAGGCTGTCTGTGTCGTCTTCTCCGGCTGGTACGATACTTTCTGCCGACAGGTTGAAGTAAGTTTTGTCGCCTCTGTGTTTCGGTATCAGTATGCCTGTCACTTTTACGCGTATACCACTTTGCAGACGCGCTGCTTCTTTCTGTGTGACGTCCATGCTTACGCTGATCTCCACTGCTCCACTCTGACCTTCCTTTCCTTGGATGGCTGTCTGTACGGTCATACTGACGAACTGTTTCCCTTCTTTCCCGTTTCTAATGATGGCATCACGGCTGATTGTGCCGCATACCGTTATATTACATTTTATCATAAATTGTCTTGTTTATTGGTGTTACATGTCCACGGACCACGTATGTGCTGAATATTGATGTTGAATGCTGAAATGCCCCAGTCTAATCAGGTGCACGAATTCTCATATAGACTATCCATGCAGCTATGGCCACCTGTACGGTTATAATTACAGCCGTACCTGCCCAGCCGACCAACCGGTGACATACCAGGATATGCATTGCCAGTACGGATAGTCCGAGTACAAATTTGCTTATTGTTATCACCACGCGTTTTGTCATGTCTGTTATGTGTTTGTCATATCTATCTTTTCATGGTCTCCGCCTGTGTCTGCTGTTGCGACATGCCTTGCTCGAAATTACGGGAAGCGGCTTCTGAAAGAATTACGGTATTCAGCAATCCGATCACTCGCATTCTTTTAGCTTCTTCTGAAAGCTCGTTGTTGTTTAATACAGCAGACAGTCGGCTCAATTCGGCCGATGTCAATTCACGCGACATTTTCAGTTCGCCGTTATCTGCTTTCAGAACAGCCTTTCCGTTTTCTTCAATGCTCAGTTCACAAGTTTTCACGCCCGGCATCAGAGAAGTCAGGTCAAGCCTGCGCCTGTCCATTGCAGCAGAGATTGCGGCATTCTGTTCCTCTTCGCTCTTCGCATCTATCTGTGCAGCCAATAGCATCAGTGATGTGAAAGCGGTCATCGCCATCTCTACGATGGGATCATTGCAACCTGATATGCCGACACCGCTATCCTCCGAGGACAGCAGTTTCTTCATCCAGGCATCAGGAACCATGGTTTTATCAGTGTTCATGCTCTCGTTATCCCTATACTTGGCCAAAAGGTCACTTCCGTTGTACATTACCTGCTGTTTTATATTTCCTTTCTGAGCAATCTCTGCCAGATAGGTCACCGGATCTACCTCGCGTTTCGTTCCGTCGCTGTATATGTTTGTCACACCGAAATGCAGATGCTCTCCGGTTGTTCTGGTTCCCGTGTTGCCGGAAGTACCGAGGCGTAGTCCTGCATTTACGCTGTCACCGACTTTTACGGTGATGCTGCTCAGATGCATATAGGTGCATTGTACCTTGTTCCCGTTCGGTCTGCTGTATTCTACCGTTACTGTCTTTCCTCCGGTAGAGTTCACATTATTGTTTACCGACACTACCTTTCCTCCGTTCTCAGTAGCCAGCACTGCGTCACCTTTACATCGTATGTCAAGGCCTTTGTGCATCTGCTGCTTTCCCTTGTCCGTCGGATCCTGTCGCATACCGAAGGCAGAGGTGACAAAGAGAAACTCTTTGCGTTCCACCGGAAAAGAATACTCTTTTGCCGTTCCAGCTTTTTCTTCGCCGTGTAGCGGATTATTTTCCACTCCGAAATTTTTTCCCTGTGAGACCATTTTCTGCATAACCTGCCGGTCGTATTTGTCAAGACCATTCTGTTCGATGATTTTCTGTAGTGTAGCGGCATAGTTTCCGCCAGTTGCATATCCGGCTTTTGCAATGCCTTCTGTCCATTCTTTATAATCATCCGGGCGGAGTTTGAAACAGTCGGCATAGCGGCTGTTCTCTTTCAAGAACTTAGAATGATGTTCGAATGATTCGCTCACATTGTCATAGCTGCAGAATTTTTCATTCGTTTTGTCATCCGTGTAGAGTCCGTATCGGCCACCCTGCGCAATCCAATCGGGCGTAGCCTTGATCCCGAAGTGGTTGTTTTCGTTCAGTGCCAGACGGCTCTGTCCATTGCTGCTCTCCAGAATACCCTGGGCAAGTGTTACGGATGCAGGAATGCCGTAGCGACGCATCTGCTCCATGGCATACTCTGCATACTTATCTGCATATTCCTTGTTTTTACCTGCCATATTCTTATCTCTTTAATGTTGTACGTTGTTCATTGTCATTCATTTCTTCTGCCGTTTGTTTCTCTTCATCCTGTCGGGTTATCTCGGCAGGGTTTATGACGCTTACGGACAATCCCGTTTTTTTCAATTCCGTTATATACTGTTCGGTTTCCTTGATGCCAGCATCGAACATCGGAATGAGTTTTTGCGAATTGTACTCCGGACGTTCCCCCTTGCTTTGAGGGAGGCCTAATTCTCTTGCCATAGTTTCCGCATCGTTCATATAAGCATAATATTTGCCTTCATGTCTGAATAGGGCTATGGCTTCAGGTTGCTGGACCTTAAATTCCATGCAGGCTGTCAGAAACTGCTCAGGCAGTTTGTCTGTCAGCTGGGCAGACTGGGCTCTTGGTCTGCTACTTCTTGCTTTCTCCAGTTCCGGTGCGTCACAGATGATTACACGTTCTCCGGCCCTGATCAGTTTGGGCAGGTAGTCGTCAAGTTTGTGATAAGGGAACTCTGCCGATTGTGCAAAGCCTCGTTCACCTACTCCCGAAAGCTTTTGTGGGGTAATTCCCAGTATGCTGACACCCTTTTCTGCATCTTCGTTGTACATACGGTAAAAGTCTCCCTTCCGTACCAATTGCAGGGCATCAGGATGTTTCGCCTTTATCCTGTTCCAGGATTCCCGCTGTGCAGACGTTTCATTTGGTACCGTCTTCTCGGCATTGTCTTTTGCGGTCTCGGCCGTCTGCTGTCTTTCGGCATCCTTTTCTTGTTTTTCTCCCGCATGTTCTTCCTGCGTCTGTCCCTGTTGCAGAACGTCTGCAAAGAGTGTTGCAGCCAGATTGCGTTTATACTCGTTCTTGTCCTCTGCCAGCCACATACGTTGCCACTGCTGCGGAGTCAAGCTCCTCGGCTGCATACGGTTGCCGTCTATGGTAGCCGTACACTGGATACCGTCTTTCTTCGTCTTGAATACGCAGACCTTCTGTATGCGGTTCAGGTCTATGTCTCTTGTCTCTGTGCTGAACAGATCAACTTTCAGGTCTGGTTTTATCTCAGCCAGCGCATAATACTTGTGTGCCAGTTCCATGCGTACCTTGTCTATGTCATCCATTGCCTGTTTCAGCGTGGTGAAGAAACGGTTCACATCCTCCTTGTCTGGATAAACGCTGTATCCCGGTTCGTTCTCCGGTTTCAGATACAGGGCCCAGCGGTTCTTGTCATCCTGTACCATCTGTATTTTGTCAAAGAGTTTTTCGTTTGCCTGTCTGACTGCCGGAGTCACGTCCAGCGTGGAGAGAACTTCCATTGTCCAGTTTCTCAGGCGGGCTAGCGATACTTGTTTTTCTGCGAAATACGCATCGTCGGGTCTGTAGCCTAGGGCACCGTCTGGATTGAAGAAACGCACGTTTTCTATTCCTTCCAGTCGAAGAGCACGCTCGATGCGTGACTTGTTCATCCCTGGTATCTCATTGTCCACTTCCGTTGAAGCTCCAGCAGGCAGTACCACATCGGCCTTTTTGCCCTGACGGTCTATGACGAGCACGATGTTCTTGTCATCCTTGTTCGGGAATCTGCTTATCTCATCTGCCACAAAATAGTGCTTTGGAAGCTGTTCGCGAAGATCTGTTGTCTTCTGCCGGTTACGCAGGGTAGCATATTCTGTTTTTTCGCCTTTCTCCGCTTTGTGAATTACCTCGAGGGCGTTGTTCACGTCACTTTCCAATGCATCTATCAGGATAGGGTTTTCCTTGAGTTCCCTGTTCCAGTACTCCACAATCTTCATACTGTCTTCCGTCAGTCGTGCCGGCAGTCCGAACTCAAGCATCTTGATTCCGGATGCTATTTCTACTACCAGCCTTTCCTGTTTCAGTGCATCTTCAGAAGGTGGCATACCGTTTTTCATCACCATGCCTTCGCGGGCAAGTCGCTGTTGATGTCCGGTAGCACTCACAATCTGTCTCAAGGTTTCGTGCACATAGTCATGGTAATGCTTGAACTCTCTCTGACGGGGCATATATACCGCATCACGGTCTGTTTCATAATGTGGCATACCGCTTCCGTCCGAACGTATCGGCACAAGATAGTCACGCATTTTCAGCAGGAAGTCGTTGAATCGGATATGGAGTTTACGTTCGTCAGCTTCCGAATATCCATTCTCCGTGATTCCACCGTCAGTTTTCAGTGCTATGTCATAGCCTCTTTCGTCCACATAGGGGAAGGTAGTCTGGTCAATGTTGAACAGGGTGCGTATCTCCCGGTTATGGATACCCTTGTACTGTTCCTTCTGTTCCTCATCCAGTAGGAGATAGTCTTTTCGGGTGATGATGTCCTCTGGGTTGTTGCGGTTCACGTACTGGTTCCAGTTGTAGTATAGAAACGGTACTCCCTGTTCCTTCTCGCGTACCGATGTGCCTCGTGTCTTGGCATCGGTGTACAGGGTGAACAGATTTGTCTTGCAGCCTTTGCTGTCCGAATGCAGGGCCATGAACAAGGCATTGAAAGGGCTGGCAGAAACTCCTTGCGGATAGAGTCTCGGATAGCGCTTACCGGCTGCATTTAGCCAGTGTCCTCCGGCTTCCGAAGCACTACTCAATGCCAAAGAAAGCAGTTCCACCTGTTTCTGTGCAGCATTCTTCTCGATTTGCGACTTTTCTTTCATATTTAGGATGTGTTTGTGTTGTTTTTATTGTATACCTCTGCTTCTGGCAGCAGACTCTTGCTGTCCGCTATCATAATTCTGCGAAGCCATCTGTCGCAGTCTGTCGCTTTGTGCCAAAATGGCGTTGGCCAGTGTATTCAGGGGCAATGCGCCACTGCGGAAAGCATCAGCTACCGTAGGGCTTATCTGTATGGTATAGGGTACACGGTCTATTGTGGCGATTAGCGTGCAACCCTGCAATACAGGGTTTACGATTCGCGGATTGAGCTGCTCGTCCGCATATCGTTTGTATTGTACACTGCCGTTTTTTTGACGGAAGTATCCGTTATCTTCGTTTCTCTGTTTTTCCAGGATTTCCTTACTGGCCTTGTTCAGCAGATTGGTGCCGCCTAGTCCCATAAGCAGCATCTTCAGTAGAGGGTTACGGACGAACAGTCCGGCTACAATGCTGGCTATCGGCAGAAGGTTGTCTTTCAGTCCGAGGGATTTTGTCTTGCCGGTAAAAAGTCCCAAAAGCATATCAGGCAACATGGCTATGATATATCCCAGGTTGCCGGCCACTTTTCCCATTCCATCAAGACCGAATGAGCGCAGAAGGCTGTCCCAGCCGTTCGTATTGGTCTGCTCTGCCTGTCTTTCCGTGTTGTTCTGTGGTTCGAGGGGTAATTCGTTTTCTTTTATGTTTTGTCCGGCATGTCCGCTTGTTTGCTTTTTTGCATTCCTCATTGTCTGTTCCTTTATTTCGGTTTCAGTTTCAATCTTTTGCTTTTTCTGTTCATTCAGATAGGCATCCTCATATCCCGGAGCTACCACAAGCGGAATGTCCTTGTAGCGTTCTTTGCGTTCATTTTCCTGCAAACTGAAATTCTTCATCCAAGCCGGTTTCTCATTTTTCGTTTTGTTCCAATCCATAAAAACATAATTGATGACGGGTATTTTATTCTTTAGCTGTCCGTTGATTTGGGCAATGAGCACATTTTCATTGGGCGGTATCATGGCAGCTTCTTTGCGGAAATCATCGAATACATTGTTCTCTTTTCCAAATATACCTTCACTGATACACTCCTCTACAGATTGTTTTCGGGGAATATCCGGCGGTAAGCTGTCTGCTGCGGCAGTCAGCACTACGTCCGCACCCACGAATTTGGCGAGCGAAGCCCATGATCCTGCACCGCCAAGCACCATTGCATCGGTCGAAGTGCCCAAAACGTGTCCGACACCTTTTTCCACTGCACTCGGACGGTATGCCGCCTCACTTCGTGATTCTATTTCTTCGGCCAATGGAGAACGTCCCAGTGTCTGTGCCAATCCCAGCAAACTCGATTGCCCGGCCTTGCGGAGAATGTATTCTGCTGAAGACTTTGGTAGCCTGTTTTTCACTAGCTGGTTCACCATCAGCTGGTCCATTCGGTAGTCTAGATAGGCATACGACAGATCGCATCCCAGTTTTTCAGAAAGGGCATCGTAACGCTCACATCCGATTTCCGCCACTACGGTTTCACGCCATTGGCCGGCCATACATGCTAGGTCACACTGAATGTTATCCGAGGCTAGGATGCGTTCCTTGCACATTCCGATATATTCTTCTGTAGTCTTTGAATTCCACTTGCCGGTCAGCTTGAGTGATTGGTATAGGTCTCCTAAAGGTTGTCCCGCCGTTGTCATCATGCCGAGAATACCGTTGGCGGAGGTCGAGTATTCTTTCATTTCCTCCATCTGTTTCTTGTTTAAATAAGACTGAGCCTCGTTCATCACAGGTGCAAGGTAGCAGTGGAAATAGCTGCTCGTAAGGGCCTCCATTTCTGCAAATCGTCTGCTATGCTTGATTCCGTCCATATTTTCTCGTTGTTTTGCTATATTATGTTAATCTGATTAAGCAGCTGTTCCTTGGTCTGTTCGATGGCATGGTGATATACTTCCATCTGTTGTGGAAAATATTCTTCCAGCCATTTGTCTTTTTCTATGCTGTCCTGAAGGAAGCGCACCGCCTGCTCCCGTTCTATCTCTACCGATGCTTCGCCTTCATCGCGGTTGTTGAACCATGCTTTTGTCCACCAGCGTATGCCGAACCGGTCAGGATAGACAGAAACTATCCTTGGAATGTCAAAACTTTGTATATCAATATCCAACTCAGTCAGCGGATCGATGATTCCTCCGCCTGCTACTGCTTCGCTACGGAGTTTTTTTTTAAGCCGTCATCTGCTGTATTCAGGCATATTTCATGTTTGAGTGCCAGATAATTCAGAAAATCCCCGATAAGTAGGTTCTGTACCTTTCCGGCCAGTGGCAGGGCCTTGTGCCCAAGTCCCAGTGGGTTGGCAAGGCTTGGAATACGCTCGTAGAAATACTCCTTGATGGCTCCCATGGTAAACAGATGCCGTAGGCTCTGCTCCGTATGTTCCGGTAGCGTATAGATACCGCACCGAAGGTCATCCATGTAGAGTGGGAGGTATCGGAGCATCAGTTCCTCTATTTCCTCACGGTTCTTGTCGAAATCTGTGGTCATGGTCATTCCTTCATCCTCAAAGTCTGTAATAGGATTGTATGAAGCCTGTCTTTCCGCACGGATGTTTCCGTACAGCATGGTCAAAAACTCCAGTGGATTCAGTTCTTCATCTTTGAAGCGGGTCTCCAGATGAAGTATGTCGCCGCTCAATGCTACTGTCTGCCCGGCTTTTACACGTTGTCCGAACTGGGCGAACACGTTCGATAGATGTCCATAGGTTACTTCATAGCTGCCATAGCGTATGGTTTGGCTTATTCCGTGTATGGAGTCGTTTGCCACGCCTGACACGATACCGTCGGCAAGAGCCGACAGCATACGGCAGTGTACGTTGAAGTCTATGCCATGATGAAAGAATTTTTTTCCGGTTGTCGGATGTGTCTGTTCGCCATATCCCAGCGACATCTCCACATCTTTTCCCCGCGTTTCCTCAAATGGCATACAGTAGCCGCTTTTCGAGTGCAGGATCATTTCTTCTGTATAGTTCATGTCTTGTATTGTTATTGTCTTATCTTCTCATGCCTCCGGTTCTCACTTGCTCTTCTTCCGTGGCACTTTGTGTCTGTGTTCGTGCCATGTTTTCCTGTGTGGCAGTACGTATTATGCCCGAATTGTTGCCGATTAGCATCATCCCAAGTAGTGCGCCGGCTATCTTGCCGAGCCATCCGAATCGTCCGAATACAAGGAATGCAGCGGCCACCAGCCCTGCGATACTCAGGCCTGATACGTTGCCGCGGCCAAGGTTACTGAAAAAGTTTCCTATCATTGTTCCAATCCCTCCGCTTGTCGTTTCTTTCAGGAAGTTTGATACCCCGTCCAGTTTTCCGTCAAGCCCGGATACCGCTTCTGACACCGTATCCATAGCTTCTCCGGCCTTCTTCTTCAGGGCTTTCATTTCCTCAGTAGTTCCGGCAAGGCTGTCTGTTGCGTTCTTGCCTACTACAGCTTCACTGACAATTCTTGCCACACTCTTGTCCGAGGTCAGCTTTTCCCAGCCGACGTATCCTACACTACCTGTTACTGCAGCTGTTTTTACAACTTTCCCGGCCGTTCGTAGTGTTCTCGTTGGATGCAACATTGCATTCCCAGCTGTTTTGCCTGTCTCCGCAGCAGCTGTTCCGACACCTTTGGCAGCCTTGCCGCCATATTTCAATAATATGTTCCAAAATCCCATATATTTTCGTATATTAAGGTCTTACATTTTTCCCTGCCTGTTTCCACCGCCTTTTTGCCGCTTCCACAATATCCCGCTTGTCTGCCATCGGCCGTGCGCTTTCGTCTATCTCCAGCCAGATGTCACCAAGCGTAGTGTATTTCACAGCTTTGGTCAGCCGTTGCAGTTTCTGGTTCATTATCCTCAGTTTGGGGTGGATGCCGAACACTATTTTCGTACGTTCCTTTTCCGTCATCTTGTTGTCCGATATACAGGCCGAACGGATGTCATTCACGATTTCCACACTGTTAAGTATCAGTTCCCTGTATATGGCATTTCGCCTGCTGGATAGGGCTACGGCCACAGCGTTCGGAGAGTCCCGTGCCAGTTGTTTGGTAAAGTCCCCCATATTGTCAGTCAGCTTCGATACCTCGTGGTAGAATCCGTATATCTGTGCCGCATAGCTGACAATCGAGCGGAACGAGTCCAGATAATTGTTGAACTCCCGCTGCAGGTTGGTAGTTGCTTCCACTTCTTCCTTTATCCAGATATGGCCGGTGGTTTGCATCAGCATCACCTTCTTCTGGTTTTGCAGTTCCTTTTCCGCTTTCTCCGTGTACTGCAGTATCATGCTTGCAAGTACCGGGTCGTTTTGCGCCCGGATTTTTGAAAGTCCCGTACACAACAGAAGTGCCATTATTAATATTATCCTGTTCATTTTGCCTTGTTTTATCGTGTCATGGCAGCAGCCCTTCGCCAGCGCGACATGGCTGTTCGGGCCACTTCTCCGTTACTCCGTTCTATCATCCCTGCCGTCACGTTGTTCCATACGTCATTCAGTGTGTAATAGCGCACACTTAGGTAGAGCAGATGCAGCTTGTGGCTAAATACCGACAGCTTGTCGTTCAGCGCCCACAGTGTCTTGCTGCGCTCCGCACCGGTTAGCATGTTCTCTGTTCCTCCTTTGGCCACAGCGTCGTTCAATAGTGTGAATACGGATATCAGTTCGGTTGCTGTCTCAATGTAGAGGTTGTTCATGCTCATCCCGGCTACGATGCCCTGCGGATTGTCACGCATAGCCTTACCTAGTTTACACAGTGTGAGGAAAATCCTCACACCGTCATTGTACAGATGGGTACAGGCTTTCAGCGACGAAGCATATCCGTTTACGGTCTTCAGATAGCTGTTGTATTCCTTCTCCCATTGGTGTATTCGGTTGAACTCAGCCGCTATCGTATTCTGGAGAAGTGCTGTCTGTGTCTGTCCCTTTATCTGCTTCTCTACCTGTCCGTTTATCAGATCGTTGCCTTCGGCCAGTGCCATCCATTCCAAAGGATTCGAGGCGGCTACCTGCGCATGAAGTACCTGTGGTATTATTATGGAAAGAGCCAACAGTATGCTAATGGTTTGTAATCTCATATATTCCCTTTTTTCGTTTGTTGTATTCCACACGTTCGCGTATCAGAGTTACGATTCTGTCATTGCATCTCATTCCCAATAGGTCAAGCTGGGGCATGTTCCGGTCCATAGAGAGGATGCTTACCGTTTTCAGTCCGCACAGCTGCTGTAGGATACTCTGCTTCTCCTGAAAGTCCACGATGCGGTACAGCTCCATATAGTCCACCTTTCTTATCAGAATGCCTTGTTCGCATACAAGTTGTTCGGCTGTTATGTCATAGCGTATTCTGCGCAGGTAGATGAACTGGTACAGCAGTACAAGAAGCGTTAATACAGATATTGTTGTCGCCATGCTGCCGAGAGGCATATTTTCCATACCTCCGTATATTAGTCCAGTAACACAGACCGACATCAGAGGCAGTTCATTGATGACAAACTGCACCGGATGCGGTCGGAAGTTGATGATATCATAATGTGTCATTTGCATAGGCTGGCTCTGTTTATCGGTGAAACCGGGGTTGGTTGTCTTCTCTTATGCCTGATAAGTAATCGGATATCTCTTTTTCCAGACTGGATAGCTCTTCCTGGATTTTGTACATCTCCTGAAATCCTTTTTCGGGCATTCCCTGATCCTGGATTTCAAAGGAGAATATTATTTTGTCCGCACGCTCAATTCTCTGCCGTATAGCTTTATAATCCGCTTCGTCATATGTTCCGTTGCGGATATGTTCTGGTTTTACTTCTGGTAAGGTCGCGAGAGCACGGTTCAGCGTGGCTTTTCCGCTTATGTCCTGATGTTCGTCTGCCTTTTCCTCCTCTGGCTTTCCTTTGTCGAGAAGTTGGTCGTTCCAGTCCTTGTAGCCTTCTGCAGCCGGCTCGTACAGAATATTGCCTGTAGCGCATGGTTTCGTCGAGTCAAGTCTTCTCATTGCTTCGCATATAATTGCCAGTTCTTCTCTTTGTTTTTCCAGCTCTTCCTCGCTTGCCTTACCTTCTTGAAGATTATATTCATAGCTATCCATTCGGTTCATATAGACCTCACCCAGATATCCGTCTCCGAATTTTTCCATATAGAATTTTATATCTTCTTCCAAATACGGTTTTATCAGTTCAATCCCCAATGTTCCGGCTATCTTATCGAAATCATAAGGCTCCAGCTTGATTTCATGACGTTGTTTCTTTATTCCTGTTTCCTGTATGACAAGCAGCTCTGCTTCCGGTGTGTAGCTGGTAAATTCCCTGCCGGCATGTACGAGCGCAAAGGTTATGGCATAGATTCTTCCCGCACGGTCACGGTCAAAGCAGAGATGGTGCGAAGCCTGTGGCGCAGCCTCAATCATTCCTTTGAACTGCTGGCGGCTCGGTGCTCCACCGGTAGATACGAACACGGCCTTTCTCAAGTCCTTGTTGCTTTTTTGGTGCAGCTGGTAGTAGGCCATGGCATCGTATGCACTTTCAAACCAGTAGATGTCCTTCGCATCCGCTGGTTTGGTATGGGCCGGACTGGCTGCCCATAGTCCTTCATTCGAATTGCTGCCTTCTGCCTTTCCCTTATAACTTCCGCTTCCGTCCATGCGCGGGCGGCCTCTTTCCTCAAATCCCACAGTCTTGTCTGGTTCTTTCGGCACGATTAGCGGAAAAGAAAGGTTGGTATAGGCTGTTCCGTCTTCACGGTGTCTGGTGGCTAAGAAGAAATACCGGTGAAATGCGTATTGTGTGTACAGATCTATCCCCCGGTTCTTGAAGTAGGGATAGAATCTTTTCTGTGTTTCCCGGTTCTGCGGGTTGAATTTATGGAGTTCGTAATTACCGATGTTGAACGGTCTGATATCCCGTCGGGGCTGTATGATTCGCATGTTGCGTTCCTCTATGGGATGGTTGAGCAGACGGCAGCATACAAGGTTTACAAGCCTGTCCGGTGAAACTCCGGCTTTGTATTCTGCAAAAAGGTGAGGATGTTCCTTGATGAAGGATATGATATTGTAGAGTTTCTGCTGCGGTGGCTGGAAACAGCACTGTCCGTTGGTCGTCACAATGAACTTGTCGCCACGGATACGCCGTCCGTCGCTGTCCGTGCGGACATACGAGGGATAGCGCAGGCCATCCCGCCTGTTCAGGCGGTAGCCTGCATCAATAAGCACATCCTGAATATTCAGTCTGCGCAGATAGTCATCGTATGTAAGGTTTCCGTTTCTCATTTTTTATCTTCCTAATCTCATGTTTGTAATTTCCCGGTTCATTTCAGCTTCGAAGTAGCGTATCGCCACATCCCTTGGTGTGTCAACTCCGGGTTTGTAGTAAGGCCTCGGGCTGCAGTAATGCTCACTGTACACATCCGGTGCATGATGACACCGTAGGTTGTGTGCCACTTCCGAGGCAACCACCGTGCCTGCAGTCAGTGCGGCAAGTATCTTCATTCCAAGCCCTTGTCGGGCTTCCGGACGCATCTTCATATCCACTTCGTCAAACACTTTTGAAAACAGTTTCATCCTGTGATAGTCATCAACAGCAAGAAACTTGTCATATTCCTTCTGGCTTATCTCATGGCTTATTACCTGTCCGTCAATGACGGCACTCATCCGGTACTTTCCCTCGGTTTCAGTAGGCTGTACGCTTATTTCGCCTACCTCGACCTCACGGCCGTTTCTTTCCTCCCTGTACCAGCCCATCTTTTCGTTAAGCGGTGTCAGGTCACGTCCGTCAATTGTGGCTGCAGCTTGTATATCCGTTATCATCCGCTGCTTCTGTTCCTGTTGTTCCTGCAGCAGGGCTGTTTCCTGTAAGTGGTTCTCTTGTTCTATTTCCTTGCGTATTTCAGGATGCAGGCCGACTGCGATACGGCTGTTGCTGTTCAGCGTTTCCATGCTTACCTTGTCGGTAAAGTCCGGACTGATGATATCATTTATCAAGCCGATGCGTTTTTCTGCCGGATGCTCTTCTATCGAGTTGGAAGTCAGTATGGCTGTCTCTTCGTCCGAAAGGTCATAGACCATGTCTACGGTCTCCCGTTCCGATTGAATGGTCATCGTTTTGGCTTTCTGGTCAATGATTATTCCGTGCGATGACAGGCATTCCTGCCATTTCTCGTTGGAAAAATATACTGGAGATGTTATCAGTTCGCGGTATGGAATTGCTGGTTCCGTACTTCTTGGTCGGTTTGTCATCGGAGTAATTACAGCCTGAAGACCTTGCAGTACGTCCCGTTCTTGCTGGGATTGCGCCTGTCTGTTTCCCTTGTAGTAGAAGCCGTAACCGCCTGATTGCAGTTCTCCGGGTTTCATTCGTCCGTTCCATCGTTCCGGTACAGCTGGTCCGCCCGGATAGAATAGGTCGCCGCCAACTCTGCGCAGATGAAAGCCCCACTGGTTGCGTGGAGTCCAACCAAGAAACGGAGGCGGCATGTGCGGCCATGCAATCCGTCCGTATTCTCCAATGCCTATCCTGTAGCCATGCAGTCCCATGGCCACGCGTCCGTTGGCATTCCGTGCGTGTACAAAGTTTTTGGGCAGATGAAAGTCATTGCCTATAATGCTTGTGAATACATTGTAGGCTTTCTTGTTGGCCGTATTGCTCCCCCAGGCCGTTAGTGCCAGCATCTGGCGTTCGGTGATGGCGTAGGTCAGCAGGGGCGAGTCGTGCCCTTGCACGACCAGTCTGAACCCCGAACCGTCAGACACCACATGGACCTGCATCCCGTTACGCATCAGTATTTTTTGCATTTCGGGTTGTAGATCCATTTCTCGGGGATTGGTATTTGTTCTTATCGCCATAATCCGTTACGTAGTCTTTATTGTTTGTTATCTGTTATGCCTCTCCGTTTTCCATGGCAGCTTCAAGTTCAGCATCCTTGTGTCGTACAAATTCGGCCGCTGATTCGTTACCGATTTTGAGGCAGTTCTCTTCGCAATAGCGGCTGTATTCATCCTGCCATTCTGAGGAATGATGGTTTACATAATCAAGCCAGTCGTATTCACCGTTTTCCATTTTTTCTACCAGAATATCTTCTGGATAATATTTCTGTTCTGACATTTTTCTTTAATGATTTAATTGTGTTGTCTTATTTGTGTAGGGCTGCCGCACGGTTTCTTTCCCCGCTTTTCTTCTGTTCGTTCCAAAGTTCTTCCGTGTACTCTTCTTCCGGTACATAGTCCAGGTTGCCGTCATCGTCCATTACCCAGCATCCGTAGCATCCGAAGGTATATTTATCCCATTCTCTCTTGTCGTGTTCTTTCCATTTCTGTCCATCACCGGAGCAGAATCGGATACCGGTTGGACTCGTTAGGTCGATGCCTACCGTTACCGTATCGTCATCTACTACCAGCGTTAGCGGATCTCCATGTTGCATACTCTTTATTTCCACCGCACCCAGACGCAGTTCCTCGGCAAGTACCTGAAGGTTTCTTCCTATAATGGGGGTGGGTACAGACATTACTTGCCGCGTCTCTGGGTCAATCTGTACGAAAGCCTTGCCGGGGCGGCTGTCTGTCTGTATTACATCCGCAATGATGGCTTTTCCGTCCAGCAGCTCTTTCTGTTGTTCCGGCTTGTATTGTTCCAATGGTGATGATTTCAGTACCGGATAGAAGACAACATCCGTTGTCCCGTCTTCCTTGCGGATACATACAAAGCGGGTACGGCTTTCCGCCATTTGGCCGTTTTCGTCAGTCACACGCACAGGAAGTACAGGAGAATGTCTTCCGTTGCATATTTCCTTTAGGATACGAATGGGCAGATCCTCAATCATTTCTCGGATAAGGCCGAATCGGGACAATTCCGGATACGGTAGTTCTTCCAATTTAAAAAGGGTCTTTTTCATACTATAAATCATATTATAAATTATACTATGCAAATATAAATCCTTTTTATTTAGATATTGAAATAAACAGTTTTATAAAGAAATATAATGCATTATTTTTATACTTAGAGTATGATTTATTTGTGGAAATCATACTCTAATGGCGATGTTTTTATATTTAATTTAGAATCTGTTTATGTAATTCGTATCCGTGATTCCTGAATACTATATTTGCCGGATGAAAAAAAATATATGGTTCGTTTTGACAGGCTTTTCGATATTATCATGGCCTGTCTTTGCACAGCCCTGTCCGCTTGTGCCTACAGATGTATGTGCCGAAGCGAAAGTTACAGTATCTGTGGAAGGTGGAGAAAAAGAATATGCTACTTGCAATGCAGGACTTGCTGGAAATATGGAAGAATCCAGAATAATTTGGATACAGAGATACTTGAGCGTAAGTTTGCCGCTCAGGAAATTGAAGGTTACTTCACCCTATGGATTTCGCAGAGATCCTTTTACAGGAAAAAAAAATTTTCATGGAGGCCTTGACCTTCATGCGAGGGGAGAAAAGGTTATGGCTATGATGGCTGGTATTGTGGTGAAGGTCGGGCAGGACAATGCTTCTGGAAAGTATGTTGTCCTGCGTCATGGCAATTATCAGGTCAGCTATTGCCATCTTTCACGCATTCTGGTGGAAACTGGCAGAAAGGTATGCCCTGCAGAACCGGTCGGCATAACAGGTTCTACAGGGCGCAGTACAGGCGAGCATCTGCATATTACCTGCAAGCTGAACGGCAGGTTAGTCAATCCTTGGATGCTCATCCGTCATATTTCATCTATACGTGAAGAATGTGTGGAAGCACTCGTACGTCTTGAACAGACGGTGAATGCCATATCCGGTACTAGTCTGTGAACAATCTTCCTATATGACTGCTCCACACTACTATCTTTACGATGAAAGGATGTGGCATCTCTACAGTTTTGCCATAAAAAAGAGCTGCCGTTACCTTTCCTCCGCAAGACTCTATTTCCCTTCTATAGTCATTCAGGCTTTGTCCGGTGGTCAGGACATCATCTATTATGATGACTTCTTTACCGGATATATTTCCGGTTATGCGATAGTTTCTTGATAGCTTGCGGTTTTCATTCCCTTTTGCTTTGTGCAGGCTTTCCCTGTATCCATACAGGTCAATGTCGCCGAATCCGGAAGTAAGATTTGGATAATATGAAGTGATGTACTTGTCTAGCTGTCTAAATCGGCAGACATATTTTTCATGGCTGCTGCAAGGCATGAACATGACATGGTATGTTTTCTTTCCGGTTTTTATGGCTTCCATGCAAAGCCTGAAAAAGTTTTGTCCATCATTTTTTCCGTCCTTGAAGCTGTAGAGTTCTTCACAGAATCTTCGCTGTTCAATATCCAGCAGCTCCCCGAATCGCGACGGATAATAATGACCGAAAAAAGTCACGTTCATTCCTTTGAATTTGTATGGCTTGAGCGGATGTTGGTCTTCAAAGAAGTCACTGTGCATGATACAGTACATACGGCAGGCTTCCTTATGTCCGGCCATGACTGCCATACGGCAATAGTACTCCCTTTCATATTCCCGTCTTGTGTTCCGTGCAGCTGCATACGCTGTTTCTCCGGCTTTCCGCCGCCAGAAAGCGATAACATGCAGTAGTCCTATAATCAGACAGAACAGAATCAGAAACAGCAGCCTCGGCTCCATTAGGGTTTAGACAATGGATAAACGTATTTCACATTCAGTCTTTCCAAATGCTCTCGGTCTTCCAATTGTTCGGAAATCCCATAGCTCGGACATCAATAGACGGATAACGGCTTAAAAGTGCCTTGAACTTGGAAACAAACGAATGGTTAGGATTGATTGTATTCAGCAGGTATATAATAATGCTCAATATAAAATAGACCTGTGGTGTCCCGTTAGCTGGTAATTTGATGAAAGTATTGCGCGGAGAGCGTGGCATCAATGGACGGATGCTTAAAGTTTTGTTCCACAGGCGGCTGTGGTGAGCACAGATATTCCGCACATACACGACACTATGCAACCATGATGCAAAAACCTTATCCGCCAGCCCGAAATATGCAGCTATGGAACGCTTGATTTTCCCAGGCAACAGATTTTCGTACAATATGGAAAGCGTTCCGAATGAGGTTATTTCCATTGTTATCCAGCTTGGCGGGAAATGGTTGGAATATTTCGACTTGAATGCTTTGATAAATTCTTCATCGCTGCGGCTGTATTCTTCGTCAATTTTTGACAGCAGTTTTGCATGGCGGACAGGGTTTGAGAAAAGCGAGGAATCCTCAAACCAGTACGCATCATGCTGTGAAGAAAGGATATATGCTGTCTGTGTACGGACTGCAACCTCTATTTTTTCAATTTCTGCAATAATCAGTTTGCGGAGTTCACTGTCAAACTTATAGATGTTATAGGCTGTTTCAAATGTGCTGCCCGGTTTGAAAATATGTTGTTGTTTGTCCGCCAGTAGAGGATACCAATAACCGCTCAAACGATAATAGCTGATATTCTGTAACAAGTGCAGGGCTTTCGGTTCATCCCCGAAAATCATTCCTCTTTGTTTGAGCAGGTTTATCTGGCCTGTAAAGGATATGAGATGCTTGGGATAAGGTATCTTATTCGTTGTCATGGGTATATAAAAATAAAAAGCTCACCCTGAGCGCGCTGTTCTTACGGGAAGCGGGGTAAGCATGTTGTTGCAAAGATAACACATTTTTTTCTGTCCGACAAAACATTCACCTGTTTTTCTTTTCCATTTTTATGCTTTTTGCATTCTTTTACATTCTCCGTTCTTTATATCCCATTTCCAGACCTCTTTTATCTCATGTTCCATCATTCAGCCGTGCGACCGATGTGGGGTTATTTTGCTGCGAAAATACCCGTCCGTCACAATCCTGACAATGCCGGCAGGCCGCCTAGGGTGAGACGGAAAATCTTCCTCCCCGCTGACAGCGGCGAGCGTATTTTTCCGCTCAGCCTTATCCGGTTGTTCCTTGCCGCCCTCTGGGGCAGAAAAATAATCCCGACGGTCGCGACAGGCCGAACAGAGGGAAAAGTAAGACAACAGACAATGTTGAACACTTGAAAATTGAAGTTATGAAAGAAGAAATCAGACAGGACGGCAGGGCAATACTGTCAAGCGAAGACGGATTCAGCATCCGTATGTTTTTTAACAATCTGAGCGGAAAGGACTTTTCCGGGAAGGAGTACCGGGACTATGTCAGAAACATAGCCTTCGGCGAAATGGGCTTCAGGCCGGGTACAATCGAACTCTATTGCGACGGGAAGAAAGTCAGGACAGGCACACTTCCCGAACTTTGAACAGCAGTCAGGATGTAAAAGTCAAATTTTGTGAGGATAATTTACAAACGGGAGCCCGGATCGGCTCCGGCTAAAAGAATGAACAACTAAAAAAATACAGGTATGGACACAATAACAGCAACAGTGCATCCAGCAGAAGAATATCTCCGTAATGAACAGAATCCACCGGTTTTGTATGTAAAAATTTATGGGGAACGCAGGAAATTATTTATCAACCGAGGCAGGGGGAACGTCGTCGGTATTATTGCGAAAGGCAAACGCAAACATGGTTACATCTTTTCAGATTGGAGCCACATCGAAAAAATCTATTATCCGTCACAGGAAAAGGAAGACGAAAAGGATATGGACAGGAAAATGATTCTCAAATACCAGAAGCTCGCACGCCTTGCCACGCATACCAACGACTGGCTCCGCAAGATTGCAGCAGCGGACCTTGAGAAGTCCCTGTACGAAAACCGTATCACCACGGGGACGGCTATTGACGGAAAGTGTATCCGACTCTCCACGATTGAAAAGTATTGCGGAAGCTGGGATATGCAGCGGTTCCGCCAGGCCATGAGGAATAAGGAGAAATTCTCAACGCTTCGTTTCGACTTTTGCGGTTATGACGGTACGCTTTGGTGCGAGCCGCGTGAAAACGGCGACATGGCTGCCGGATTCAGCAAGGAGTACCGGAATTGCAGTAACGGCTATTACTATCTGCTTATCAATGACGAGTTCATGATTGGCTACGATATTGACTGATAATCCACGGACAGACCTTACCGGGGGCCCGGCAGGGTCTGTTCCGGCTTCGGTCTGCCGACGGCAAAATCCCTTTTTATCGACGGCATTGCCATGCGCTGTCCTTTTTTACCTCAGATTTTCCTTTTCTATCTTTCCATCCGCCTGTTTTCAATCCTTTTCTATCCATCCCTCTTGTAGCTGCTCTTCCGTTCTCCGCCGTGCGACCTCGGGGGATTGGATTTTTCAGCAAAGGTAACCGCCGGTTTCCATTCCTGCCAATGCCGGCATTCTGCCCGTGGGGTCTCGGAAAAATCTTCCTCTCCGGCTGTCGAGCGTATTTTTCTTTACCGGCCATGGCGGATGTCCACCGCCACCTTTCAAGGCAGAAAAATAATCCCTGCGGCCGCAAACGGGCCGAAAAAAGGGAATAAAAATTAGGTTAAATCATGGGTTACAACAAATTGACATCATTATCGGCCAACATTAAGGCCATAGAGACAGCAGTAGCTATCCGCATACAGGGCAGGACAGCTACGCAAGAGGAAAAAACGATATTGGCGCAGTATTCAGGTTTCGGTGGTATCAAGGATGTACTGGATTTGGGTACGGACAAACCGCTTGACAAAGGTGTGTCCGAGCTGTTGAACCGTCTGCTGGATGCGTTAAGGACACTTGCAGGGGGTGACGAAGCCGCTTGCCGTTCACTTGTTGAAAGCATCAAATCATCAGTCCTGACAGCGTTCTACACGCCGCAATTCCTTATTGACGCAGTGGCGGCACAGATACACGGCACCTTTTTCGCAAACGACTTGCAGATGCACAGCTTTCTTGAACCGAGCGCAGGCATCGGCGGTTTCTTGCCTGTAGCCATGCCAGGCACACACAACTATGCCTTTGAAAAGGACACCATTACAGGACTTGTACTTTCGCTGCTGTATGAGGACGCAACTACCATAACGGCAGGATTTGAAACGATAGACACACAGGAGCTGGAGCATCGGAAATTCGATGTTATAGCGTCAAATATTCCTTTCGGCAATTTCCGTGTATTCGATGCTGACCTGTGGAAAAAGGGCGGTATCTACGAACAGGCCACCAAGACCATACACAACTACTTTTTTGTCAAGGCTATGGAGCTGCTTTCCGAGGGCGGTCTGCTTGCCTTTGTCACTTCAAGGGGCGTGGCTGACACGGCAGGAAACAGGTTTGTACGTGAGTATCTGGTGAACCATGCCGACCTTGTCAGCGCAATACGTTTGCCTGACGCTCTTTTCATGCAGACAAGCGGTATCGAGGTGGGCAGCGACCTGCTTATATTCCAGAAGCATACTAATAAGGCGGCACTCTCCGCACGTGAACAGATGTTTTTGCAGGTAGCCAAGGAAATGTACGACATGAACGGAACAATGACCGAAAACGCCAACAGGCTGTTTTCCATGCCGAAGACCGTACTGGCGACCGACAGCCGTATTGTGATGAACCAGCACGGCAAATATGTACGCAAACACCGGTGGCTCGGCTCTGATGCGGCCATGACGCAATACCTTTCCGCACTTCTGAAATACGATTTTGACCGGTATTTCCGCAAAAGTCTTTTCGGACAGCAGGGCGAAGCGTCCGTGCAGATGTCACTGTTCGGGATGCAGGAGACGACCGCACTATCCGTAAACAGGGGACGGAGAGCCTATACGGAAAAAATCGAGGACTGGATGAAAAGCGGTATGCTGGTAATGTTCGAGGGGCAGGTTGGTACGGTCGTGTTTCGCAAGTCAAGCCACTATGCAGATGTGGCCGTGGATTTCGTTCCTGTGGACGAGGGAAGGGTCAATATGGAACGTGCAGCCGACTATTTCCCTGTTCGTGAGGCGTATTTCCTGCTTTCTACGAAAGAAAGGGAACTGCAGACCGAACAGACGACCATACGTGAGCGGCTGAACACTCTGTATGATGCCTTTGTCGCCAAATGGGGATTTTTCCATGAGAACGACAACAAGGAGTTTATCATGCTTGACAGCCTCGGTGTCGAAGTGTTCACTATCGAAATGCAGCTTGGCGGCAATATAGTCAAGGCAGACATTATGCGTGAGCCTGTAGCTTTCACGAAGATTGCGACAGACCGTATTCTACAGCCGACTGAAGCTTTGGCAAGCAGCCTCAATTTCTATGGCAAGGTGGATATGGACTATATCATGCGCTCTACCGGCCTGTCTGATGAAGATGTAATCGCAGCACTGCAGAGTGAGATATTCTACAATCCTGTTACGGATGAATGGGAACACAAAGGCAAGTTCATTGCAGGCAACGTGATAGCTAAATGCACGGAATTTGTTTCCTGCATTCCCGACCTTTCGGAGAGGCAGCAGCAATGGACGGAAATATCCGTCAAGGCACTGGAGAACGCAACGCCCGAAACAATTCCCTATGAAGAGCTGGATATCAATATGGGCGAGCGTTGGATTGACCCACAGCTTTATGCCGACTTTGCGGCAGACCTTTTCGGGGTGGAAGCCGAAGTGATGTACTTTGATGTCAACGATGCCTATGTGGTGCGTCTGAAGGGTTACTCCCCGGCAGCATACAACACCTATTCCGTGCGGAATTTCAATGGCGAAGACCTATTTGTTCATGCCTTGCAAGATACAGTACCCGAAATAACCAAAGAGGTGTATCGCAACAGCGGCAAAGTTCGTGTGCCCGACGAGGAAGCCATTCAGGAAGCGGCTACCAAGATACAGGAAATCCGCAGCAATTTCAACCAGTGGCTCGATGCCTGTCCTCTGGAAGTCAGGGATGAACTGGTACGCACATACAACGAGCGTTTCAACTGCTATGTCCGTCCGGCGTATGACGGCTCGGCACAGACCTTTCCGCAGCTTTCCTTTGAGCAGTTCCCGTACAACGAACTTTATGCGTCACAGAAAGACGCAATCTGGATGATTAAGCAGAACGGCGGCGGTATCTGCTGGCACGAAGTAGGTACAGGCAAGACGATGATTATGTGCGTTTCGGCCTATGAATTGAAGCGTCTGGGATTGGTACAGAAACCTCTGATTATCGGCCTGAAAGCCAATGTACACGAAATTGCCGACACGTTCCGCAAGGCATACCCGAACGCCAAAGTCCTATACCCGGGCAAGGAAGATTTTACACCGGCCAACCGCAAAGAAGTGTTTTCCAAAATCAAGAACAACAACTGGGATTGCATTATTTTAACGCACGACCAGTTCGCCAAGATACCGCAGTCCGAGGAAACCATGATAGAGATATTCACCGAAGAGCTTTACGATGTGGAGCGAAGCCTTGAAGTGTTGGAACAGTCCACCATGCGCTACCGTAGCCGCAAGATGCAGAAAGGGCTGGAAGTGAGACAGGAAAATTTGAAAGCGAAGCTGTCAGAACTCCGTACAAAACTGGACGGCCGCAAGGATGATACCGTGGACTTTCATTCAATGGGTATAGATCACATCTTTGTCGATGAGTCGCACATGTTCAAGAACCTCATGTTCCAGACACGCCACAACAGGGTGGCAGGTATCGGAAACACAAAAGGCTCGCAAAGGGCGATGAACCTGCTGTTTGCCATCCGTGACATTCAGCACCGCACAGGCCGTGACCTTGGGGCTACGTTCCTGTCCGGTACGGTGGTGGTAAATGCGCTTACAGAGTTGTATGTGATGTTCAAGTATTTGCGACCACGTGAACTCAAGCGTCAGCAGATTAGCTGTTTCGATGCATGGGCGGCTATATTTACAAAAAAGACAGCCGACTATGAGCTGAACGTGACAGGCTCAATTAAGCGTAAAGAGCGTTTCCGCACTTATATCAAAGTGCCGGAACTGGCGATGTTCCTGCGTGAAATCACCGACTACCGTACAGCCGACATGATAAATCTTGACGTGCCGGAGAAAAACGTCCGCTTCCTCTCTCATGCGCCGACTATCGAGCAGGAAGAAATGATCGGACGCCTCGTTTCCTTTGCAGGTAGTGGAAACTGGGAAGACCTCGGGCTTGACATGATCGAGCCGGACAACCTCGACAAGGCAAAGATGCTCATTGCTACCAATGTGGCACGCAAGATGGCTCTCGACATGCGCCTTTTGGGTGAGAAGTTCTGCGATGATGCAGGTAACAAGGCTTCCATTTGTGCCCGAACCATCTATGACTATTATGTACGCTCGGCAGCCAATAAGGGTACGCAGTTTGTATTCAGCGACCTAAGCACCTACAAGCCTAACGAGTGGAACATCTATACCGACATCAAGGAGAAGCTGGTACGCCTCGGCATCCCGGCTGATGAAATCCAGTTTATCCAGTGTGCCACCACGGAGAGGGCAAGGAAACGCCTCTTTGAAGACATGAACAGCGGCAGGGTGCGTGTCCTCTTCGGCTCTACATCCATGCTCGGTACAGGGGTCAATGCCCAACAGCGGGCTGTGGCGGTGCATCATCTGGAGATACCGTGGAGACCTGCCGACATGGAGCAGCGCAACGGTCGTGCGGTACGCAAGGGTAACACCGTGAAGCTCTGGGGCGGTAACGTGGTGGATATTGTAATCTACGGAACGGAAAAGACGCTCGATGCCTACAAGTTCAACCTGCTCAAAAACAAGCAGATGTTCATCAACCAGATAAATAACGGCACTATTGCCGTGCGCCGCATCGACGAGGACAGCATGGACGAGGACAACGGCATGAACTTCGCCGAGTTCGTGGCTATCCTTTCAGGAAATACCGACCTGCTCAACAAAGCCAAGCTCGACAACAAAATCATGCAGTTGGAGAAAGAACAGGCCATATTCAAGAAAGAGCGCATCCGTGCGGAGCGCAAGATTGCTGCCAACACGGAAGCTGTCGGCAAGGCAGAACGCATCGTGGCGCAGGTCAAGCAGGATATGGAGTATATCGCATCTTATAGTGGCAGTAGGGAAACGCTGTTGCTCAATCTGCCGCAGGCTACCCGGGAAGAGACAGGCCGTGAACTGCACCGCATAGCCAAAACATATAGAGGTGAGGCTTACCGCACCATAGGAAGCTACATTGGGCTGAATCTGCTTGTCAGCAGCGAGTACACCCTTTCCGGCTCGTTCGACCGTAACGTTTTCTTTGTCGAGGGCGTAAGTGGACTGAAATACCGCTGTGGCGTGTCGGGAGCCCTGCCGTTGGGATTTGCCGAATCGGCACGCTACCCACAGGCCGCACTTGAAAGGATGCCGTCATTGATAGAGAAACAGCAGAAACAGATAGCCATGCTGCAGCACGAAATACCGACCTTGCAGGAAATCACCGCCCGGAAGTGGAGTAAGGCGGAAGAACTGGAACGCTTGAAACAGGAATGTAAGGACTTGCAGCATAGGATTGACGAAGTACTCAAGGAAGCCGAGCGTCCGCAGTCCGAAGTTCCCGAAGAAGAAAATACAGTCAGGGCAGCCTGACCGTGATTCGTTGATTTAACCTTTTGCCTGTCCGGTCGTGATGATCGGGCAGGTTTTCCTGTGTTCCGACCTGCCGGGGGCCGGCTGCCTTTTTTATCCTCCTTTTCCCTTTTTATCGCCTCCATTTATATCTGTCTTTCAATTCTTTTATATCTTTGTCCTTACAGTCCGTCTTGACCTTCCGGCTTATTGTTCCGCGAAAGTAACGGATAACAGCTGTACCTTGCAAATCCTCACGGCCTGCGGTGGCCGACGGAAATCTTCCTTCTTTGGGAGAAGCGTATTTCTGTCGCCAGATTTGTCCGGTTGCCGTTATCACTTTCGTGGTGCGGAAAAATAAATCCGGTGAAGGTCTTTAAGGACCGAAAGCAGGGAAATAAAAAAGTAAACTTAAAACGATAGCATTATGGAAAATGAAATCAGAGAAAGGGAAGTGGTTGTGGACGGCATGACTTTGACACTGCTTCATAAGGACGGTAAATGGGTTTTCCCGTTTGTCACGTATTATCAGCATGGACTTGGAGCACCACTTTGTTTGGCATTGTTGGCGTATGTAGAAGACAGTAACGAATTTGAGTCGGAAGCTGTCATCACGGTCAATCTGCCTGGTGCGGAACGCGGTGCCGGGTGTCAGTTTATCGACACGAACAACAACAGGGAAGAAGTTCTCGACTGGCTTATGCTTTACGGATTATGTACCCCCACCGGCAGATACGCCGTTTCCGGTTTCTGCAAGTATCCCGAGGTGGATTTTTATCAGAGCGAACGCTTCATGAAGCAGAAAGAGCTTTGCGACAGATATTTCAACATCGTTGATTGACAGGCAGGAGAAGGTGGTCATACAGGACTGCCTTCTCCTGCCTGCCAGTGTCCTTTTATATGGATACCTTTCCGGTATTTCCTTCCTTTTCTATCCGGCTTCCCCACCCAAAAATTAAGGTATGATGTCTGTGCCGCTGTCCGCCCTCCATTTCAAGGTACGGAAGGCTGTGCCCGATCAACAGTAGTCTGCTTCATACCGCTACATGTCGGAACTTCGACTTGTCGAAACAACCGGTATTCCGCTATATGGGCATCCTGCTTGGTTGTTGCTCCGGCACATTCCGCCTTTTGTCCGTATCTTTCCTTTATGGGCCGACGGCGTCATGGGCAAGCGGTGACACATTCTGCTTGTGCCGTCCGTCGTGACTCCGGCATGTCACAGGCAGAAAGAGTCCCCTTTTTGTTTGCCCGGCAGACCGTTTTTTACCCGCCCAGGCCCTCATCCCTTTTATCATAAACCTTTTATACAGGCCGCTGGCCAATTCCTGTTCTATTTGCGATTATTGCCAGCTGTCATTCCTTGTCTGCCACCGCATAGGTTTTATCGGGTGCGAATTTAGGTTGTCGCGCCTGATTCTTCCGTTTTGAAGTGCATTTCTTGGGAAAATCTTCCTTGCTGGGCAAGAGTATTTAGCCAAGAAAAAACGTCGAAAGGGCTGTACCGACATCCTTTATCTGCACCATAAAACCCTAAGGCGGTTCGGCAAAAAAGAACTGACCAGAGGGAAAATAAAATTATTATCAACGAACAATTAAATTCAATGAATTATGGAAAGAACAGGTATGCAGTCAGTAGAAGAAAAGAAAATCAGTATGGTTGCATTGGCAGACATTCAGCTGAGCGGTTACAACCCACGCAAGCACTTTGACGAGGCGAGCCTTGTGGAACTGGCAGACAGCATCCGTCAGCAAGGGGTCTTGCAACCTATTGGAGTGCGTCCGATTAATGAAATCGGAAAATTTGAGATAGTTTTCGGAGAACGCAGATACCGTGCTTCCCTTATGGCAGACATGACGGAAATTCCTGCTGCTATTCTGAATGTGTCGGACGAGGTGGCAGAGGAAATGGCAGTAACAGAAAACTTGCAAAGAAAGGATGTTACACCCATTGAGGAAGCAAACGCATATCAGAAACTTATTGATAGTGGTAGGCACGACATTAAGTCTTTGGCCGTTCAGTTTGGCAAGAACGAAACCTATATACGCACTCGCTTGAAGTTCACCGCACTTATCCCCGAAATTGCGGAACTTCTGGAAAAGGACGAGTTGACAATCAGTGTAGCGAGTGAAATTTGTCGTTATGGCGAAGACATTCAGAGAGAAGTGTTCGACAAACATCTGAAAGAGGGTGTTATGTATGGCAGTTGGCGAGGTATGAAAGCTACCGAAGTGGCGAAGAACATAGAGCGTGACTTCACAACTGATCTTGGCCGCTACAATTTTGACAAGACCCTTTGTCTGTCATGTCCGCACAACACGAACAACATGACACTCTTTTGTGAGGGCAGTTGTGGAAATTGTGCAAAGCGCAGTTGTCTTGCTGAAATGAATACGGCATTCATTGTTGAAAAGTCTATTCAAGCGTTAAGTGCCCATCCGCTCCTTTCGCTCGGGTACAATCAATACTGCTATGATATGGGAGCAGTAAACCGTCTTAAAGAGTTGGGCTATGAAGTCACAGAATTAACAGGCAGATGCTACCAATACCCCGAATTGCCGGAAGAACCGCAGTCTGGTAACTATGAAACGGAAGATGCGTTCAGAGAAGCCAAGTTGGAGTACGACCAGAAAGTCAACGATTATATGGAAGAATGCAAGGAATTGGTTCGCAGAAATGAAGAGGGCGAGATTTCTCTGTACGCACAGATAGGTCAGAAAGATATATCCATGTGCTATGTGGAAGTGGCAACCCGAAGTTTAATTAGTGGACAGACAGCAGAATTGGAACAGCTTTCTCCAATACTGAAGCTGGAGAAACAGGATAAGCGCAACAAGGAGATTGCACGTGAAAAGACTGTGGATGACATCAAGAAACGGATTTTTGAAGTTGATGTTACTGAAACTAAATTTGGTACAGACGAGGACAGGATGATGTACTACTTCATGCTTTCGTCGTTGCGCAAGGAGCATTTCTCTGTCGTTGGCATTGAGGAAGAACATTCTTCATATCTTACAGGAGAAGAAAAAATGAATATCATTGCCAACCTTACATCGAAGATAAAGGCTGTCATCCGCAGGGATTATCTGATAGCTAATTTCAAGAGTGATGCATACGGAAACAATGTCGTGGCCGACCTGTTGCTTGCATTTGCACAGAAGCATATGCCCGAAGCACTGGCTGAAATCAAGAACACGCATGACGAGGTGTACCAAAAACGGCATCAGCGCATCGAGGAAAAGAAAGCTGTTCTGCAGGTGCAGGAACAGGCCAAGCAGGAAACTGACCAGTTCGAAAGTGATACTACCGAACAAGAGCCTCAGTCGCAAGAGGTTGCAGCCTGACCATAATTCATAATTTGTTTCAGATGCAAGACGGAGCAATCCGTCCTGCTCTTGTAGTATGTAATTTGTAGAGAATAATAAAATGTTTAATATTTAAAAGAAATTCTATTATGAAAAACTTCATTTCAAAGATTAGTAAAGATGCCTTGGTAAGTAGTTCTGTTGCCTTAATGATGCAAGAACAGTATTATTATTCGTTATGTCCGTATTGGTATGATAAGTTTGGTCAGAAGTATGATACTTCGATAAGTAGAGATACTCCAATGTATATGTGCGAATGTTATACTTTGGAAGAATGTTACCATTGGCTTATTACCGAACATAATTTTTCATTTGAAATCACCCAAAATGAAGGTATATATCATATCGTTGTAGTAAATTGTAATTGTGTCGTTTACAAGTCAAAAAGAGAGTCGAAATGTTTCAAAACGATTGAGGAAGCCTTGAATAAGGGGATGGAAGAAGCGTTGGAGTTTTTATACTGATAGAGAAGTTGGTGATAGTACCTTTATTAATCGTAAGAATGTTGCTGTAGGAGAGGATTTTTCTACAGCAACTCAAAGTAGAATAGTTGCATATATATGTTTATGATATACTCTACTTTCAGTTTCCTTTTTTACTGCCCTTCTTGTTTTTCGGCAGTTTTCGTCTGCTGAAACAGTACGGACCAGGGTTCTGGCTGATTCCTACAGACCACATGGGCAGTCTTCCGTCATCGGCCGGCCCGGGCAACCTTTATAGCCGAACCTCTTACTAATACTTTGGTAATCTCAACATTTGTTTTCAGCGAAGTTACAGCATCTTTCTGGACAAACGCAAGATCCGGGTGAATTTGGGAAACAATCTCCAATCCTGCGGATAGTATTCTTTCCCAAAATCTTGCATGAAGTCCCGACAGAGCTGTGCCCGGGCAAAAAAATTGTTTCACCTCCAATCTTCGTTATATGAATACATTTTCTTTCCCTCAGATTTCAGTAAATTACAAGGATGCCGATGCTGCAAAACGTACCATGGTAAACTCCTCCAGAATAAGCTACGACATTTTCAAGGAAGCATACGATGAATGTATGCAGCATCATGAGGAATGCTGGGTGATGTTCCTCAATCAAGCCAACAGGCTTCTCGGACTCTCCTGCATATCAAAATGCGGCATCAGCCAAACCGTTGTGGATGTCCGTATCATCCTACAGACGGCACTTCTGGCCCACGCATCAGGCATAATCCTCAGCCACAACCATCCGTCAGGCAACATGGTGGCTAGCTCCAATGACAATGCCATTACAAGCAAACTCAAGAAAGCCTGCGAACTCCTTGACATCACTCTCCTTGACCATATCATACTCTCGGATACGGGCTATCTGAGCTATGCGGACGAAGGGATGCTTTGACAGCATCTCTTTTTACGACAAATCCTGTTATACTGCCACCCTCATGTGTGCTAGACGGAGACTGTTATAAAACCTGCATGTCTACGGCAGCCTTGGGCTGCTGTAAGCACTACGGTCCGGAGCTGTGGCTGATGACGGAATCCTGCACGTGCAGGGTTCTGTTATCGGCCGCTCCGAAAACCTTTATAATTCTCCAATTATATGCCGTCCGTCATATTACCCCACCGCCGCCCTTGTCCATTTATATCTTTCCCTTTTATACCGAAGCTCTGGCTGTCATGTTTTTCCTTTCACCGTTCCTTTTGTCACCGCATCGGTTTTATCAGGTGCAAATTAAGTCAGCCGCGCCTGATCCTCACGTTTTGGGATGAATTTCTTGGGAAAATCTTCCTTGTTGGAGCAAGAGTATTTTCTCAAGAAAAAACGTCGGAATAGGCTTTTACGGCAGACAATTTTCGCACCATAAAACCCAAAGCGGCTCCGGTAATAAGGAAGCCGAACTGAGGGAAAAATAAACAAGTTTTCAAATTTAATAATAGAATCAACTATGGACAAAAACATTCAGAAATCTAAAGAGTTCCGACTTGCAAAGGATTGGGAAATGGCGGTGAACAGTTTTTCTTTTGATCCGAAACGCTTTGCGGCAGCAATCCCTACGATGCACCCTACGCTGCAACAGAGCCTGTACAGGCTGATCAAGGAATGCATCAAGGTTATGGCAGATGATACGCGTTACTACGACGACCGTAACATGGCTTCGCATGAGGAAGCAAAATGCCTGATGGAATATCTCAATAAACATGGACGTAACATACCTCTTAAATAATTGTAGTATGAACTCAGCCTTATTCCACACTTTGATGTTGAATGTTTATGCAAAAACATAATAATTAAAAATTATACAATGAAAACAAAGAAATATCATTTTGATGGCAGCATTTATGTATGTCGTATTGTTCAAGCCAATGATGGCGAAGAACTTGTAATCGCACCTACAGCTTTATTGGATGTTATCCAACCCGGTAGCTTTGAAGATGAAAATGAAGGCTTTGCCAATAAGGAAGCCGAATATATTTATGACGAGATTTTTTTCTTCACTGATGCAGAGACTCTTGCTTTGCCAGAGGAGCAGTTTATCGAGGAGTTGAAGAAGGATAACAGTGAGTGGTTTGAATAATTAGTATATAATCATTAAATTTTTTAGCATTGTGGATAAAGATTATGTTATGCGTATAGCCGGAACAATCCGCGAACAGTTGGTATCAATGACCGACACTGCAATCCTTATGTCATGGGGAATTCAGGAATTTATGGCAACGATATATAAGGATTTGCCTGGATTGAAGTTCCGTGTCAACGGACGTCTCTTTCAGGGTTATGTTTTGATTTGTCTGAATGGTTCTGACTATTATGAGGTGTATCTCTTGAATGAGGAAGAAACCAGATGCATTAGTGATGAAGTTTGCTTCGATGAACTGGGAGAGATTATCGACAGACACGTAGAAAGTGGAACGGATAAAGAAGAATATGCTCGTTTCTGTGAACAGATTGTATCATTTTACTAATATGAACGAGAAGTCTTTCAATTATAGGAAGGACTTCTCGTTTTATTTCTAATGACTTTCAGTAAGTATTGCACTTATTCAGTTTATTTCCTTTTCCATTTTCTAATTAATTGTTTTTGCATGTAAATGCCACTTCGAATGTATAAGAAATCTAATTATCCTGACTTATTCTTTAAAGAGTAGCATATATTCTACCTTCCTTCTCCGTTCGATGCTTGGAATTACCTTACCTCTGTAGCAACGGAAAGAAATGTACTCCTTATAGATGTCCCTGTCTCCTGCTTCCAGTTTTTGTATGAGCTTGCTTTTGGGCAGATTTCTATTACCTAAAAGGCGAAATGCTCCCACTTGGTAAGCCAAGCAGGATAAAAGTGTCGAATCACGACCGAATTTTCGAAAAAGACGACACAGTTTCCTCATGTCTGCTCTAAGAATAGAATCCCCTTGCGTTTTTGTGATGTCATTGGTGAATCTCTCATAGGGAAGTACCTTATGTCCCCATCCTACATAGGGCCAGTGTTTTTTCTCTCCATGCCAATCCTCATAGAATTTTATACAACTGATAGCTCTTTCCAGCGGGGGTAACCTATATATGGACAGTTTGGTGGGTATTAGTTTTGTTCTGTGCTTTTCCTGTCCATATACAGTTGTCAGAACTGACATTATCAGTATGAAGACAAATATTTTTTTATATTTCATTTTGCTCCGCGTTTATTCAGTACATCTTTAATCATTTCTTTTACATCCAGCCCTACCTGTACAAAGTTTTTGTACAGGATGCGTTCCCTTTCGTCCCTTGAATTGAATGTATAGAATTTAGGTAGTGGAATATATCCAGCTTCTTCTTTCTTTATTTCTGCCATATCAAAATCCGTTTTACAGAAGAACTTTGTGGTCTTGAACTCTTCCGATTCCTGGATATTCATCGTCCCACCGTTGCCTACTTTGGTTTTTACGAAGCCTCTCGCTGTCTGGCCGCATATCCATCCTGTTGCCATGTCTGATATTTTTGAGGCTGGTACCAAGCTGTCCATATTCTCATTTAGATTGATACTGGTCTTGTCCCTATCGATAGTCACACCTTTCTTTACTTGTACGACTTTGCCAAAAATATCGTTCGACAGCCATTCCAGTGTTTCTTTTGAGCGGGCAGAACCGCTTACCACATTACCCACAGTGGTGATAATCTTCTGCATACCTACCTTGCCGTAGTCGGCTTCAAGCTGTGGCAGTTCCTGGAATCCCAGCGTCACGCTTACTTTGTTGCTTCGCGCAGTACCAATCAGTCGGTCTATCTTATGGAAATACAGTGTCGGCAGCTCGTCCACGATGATGCTCACTGGGATATTCTTGCCCTGTCCGGTATTCACACGGGTCACAAGACGGTTCAGGATAAGGGCATTCAGCGCACCAATGATGCTTTCCATCTCCGGGTCATTGGCTATAAGCAAGTAACTTGGGCTCTTCGGGTCGCTCACTTTTAGGTCAAAGTCGTCCCCGTCCTTGTGGAAAATCCAATAAGATTCTTTGGTTGCCAGACGGGATGTATATACTCTCAATGTGCCGATCATACCTTCCAGCTGCTCCATGGCCTTGTTCTTAAAAGCAGTTTGGAATGGTCCGAGTAGGGGTGCTACTTCGTTATCCGTTTCCAGCACCTCAAAGATAGTCTGGTAGCTTTCGTTCAAAAATGACAATATGTGTGGCATGTCCGAGTACTTTCCCAACCAATAGGCAGGCTCAACGATATTACCACCCTCTTTGTCACGCACCATTCCGGTCGGTTTCCAAAACTTCGTTTCCGGATCCTGCCGTTTTTCGGCGTACAGCTTGTTCCCCTTGGCATCATACGGCTCTCTCTCGTAATTGACAAAAAAATATATACAGGCTGCCAGGAAGTTCACAGCAGAAGTCTGGAAAAACTGGTCACTTCCGCCACCACCTTCTTTCTTTCCTTTCTGCAATGATTCAAGTAATGTCTCGGCCGTTTCGCTGGCTGCAGCCAGATTGTTGATATACTTTGCTTGTATAGGGTTCACACGTTTACTGTATTCCACATCCACAAAGTTGATTATATTGAACTTACAGTCTTGTGGCAGTTTGCCCAGCTTCTGATTCTTCTTGTAGTGATAATACAGTTTTGTCGCCAAGGTCGGAAATTTATAATCGTACACGACCATGGCAAAACCTTTGGCTGAGTGCTGTCGGATGAACGGTTCGATGATTGAAAACGTCTTACCGCTCCCTGGTGTACCTACCACCCATGTTCCGCGGAAAGGGTTGCTGATACTGACCCATCCCTTGCGGAACTTTCCCTTGTAATAGTAGCGCATGGGGATGTTTACGCTGTATTTGTTTTCCTGTATTTCTTCGCTCTGTTCGAAACTCTCATTCTCAAAGTTGAATCTGTCTTTCATCAGTCCGTCCTTCAGAAACTTTGATATGTTATCTAGTGCGGTATGTACAAGTATCACACCGGCAAGCGAGGCTATCATGTAGAGCCAGATATTAAGTGATAGTTTATACAGTTGTATGTCTATTGTATAACTGTACAGCCATACGGACAATGCAATCGTCCCTACGCCACCCACGAGTGGATATAGCACCATTCGTCGGGCATTAAATTCCAGTTGTTTTTTGTTACGTGTGCCGATACAGGTGATACAGATGAGCAGGAAAGTTGCCACTTTGCTGTACATCAGATGTCCGTCATTGTATATCATCCAGTGCTTGATACGCCCGTGTATGTCGCACAGGATTCCGTTCCAGTTGTCAAGCAGGATCGGATCCAGTGCATATTCAAAGAACTCCATTAGCACGGATATGTAGATTGCTGCTCGGAATATTTTGTAGAATCCCTGCAATTCCTTACTCTCTTCCATAGTTCAATCCATTATTTGTTGATTTTCTGCGATACCAGCGGTCGTTTATTCTGATTACATCCATGCCGAACCATACGCTGTTCTCGTTCAGCTTGTTCTTTATCCTGTCAATGGTCACTGGGCTGACGCCCCAAATATCCATAAGGTAATCCTCGTTCAGATGAATCAGTTCCCCTACATACAGGATTCCTTCCTTTGCAAGTCGTTCTCTCGCAGATGGTGTGATACCAAGGTCGGTTATTGCCCTTGACAGGAAAGGTATCTCTTCTGCATCTATGTTGTTGACAGCAATTTCAAGACCTGTCTTGATGCTCTTTATTGAATCTACATAGTTTGCCATATCTCTGATAGTGTCTTCACGTTGTCGTATGTCTTCGCGTAGTTCTTTTGCTTTGTTTATCAAGGTGGTGTTGCTTCGTTTCAGTTCCGTGTTTATATCCGATAAGACACAGTTACTGTCCTCAAGCTCCTTTTGCCTGTTTTCCAATTCATTTACAAAGTTTCTCAGACGGGATACTTGATATGATAATGCTGTATATTTTTCATTGTCGGCAGATATTTTCTCCAGCAGTGAACCGAATGCCGATACAAGGTTGTCTATCCGTTGTTTATCTGACTCGGCTGCATCTGCGGCAGCCTTCTTTTTATTTTCCACATATTGGTTTCTCAGTCCCTTGATAATAAGGACTATTCCCAATATCATCACAACTAGGTAGAAATAAAAGATACTATTATCGTTCATGGCTCATTGTTTATTGTTTGTATATGGTTATTATTGGACGTAACTTATGAGATTTTATCTTCGGTGTTTCTTGGATTACACCACTACCCAGCGAAAAGAGCCAGGCTTTGGCTGTCTGTTGCCCGTCCACTTCCGTTGATGTCCAGTACCAGCACTCGTCCGTTGCTGCTGGAAGAGGGGCTCCACCGCATTTCTCTATTACAGGATTGATTGTTTGGCGTGCCGAATACATCAGACGCATCTCAGCTACAGAAGGGATGAAGGCACTCTGGCCATACCGCCACATATCAAATACGGTTTCTGCCATGGGTGAAGTGGTTTCCTTCGTATCATAGATGGCAAATGTGTTCTCGTTGCCGTCAAATGCATCTGTCTTGGCTGATGTGCCCTGCTCTATACCGAGACTGTCTGCAAAAGCTTTCGGTTCTGTATCCCACAGATATACCGCATAGCCGTTTCCGGCGGTCTCACCGGTCGGATTTGTATGGAATACTACAGCAATGGCTTCCTTGCCGCTGGTCGCATAGTCATCGTATGCCAAGACGCTGCCATCTACACACAGCACATGTCCTGGACGCACGGAGGTGTCTTTTTCCATAATATGGGCATCGCAGCCCGTCAGCAGGATGGTTGTCAGTATTGCCGGTAATAACCGGCAGATTCTCGTTTTTATTCTTCTTCTCATTTTTTCCCTATTTTATCGGTAGTTTGATACCCAAGGCTATACCTGTACGGAACAGGTCAGCCCCCTTGATTATTACATCGTTCTTTACCTGCCAGTAGAAAGTCCAGCCGGAATGGAGTACATAGTTGTGTTCGTAACCCAGATGTATTCCTGCTACAAACTTGTGGGTGTCGCTGCCCCCAGATGCTCCCACTCTGAGACTCCCATAGTGGTTCCTTCCTCGTATTACACAGGGCTTGTAGGCTGCACCGATACCCCAGGTACGGTAATTCCTCCAAAAGCTTTCCGGACAAATGTGACCACATGTTCTGCAGTCCGACCATTGCAGATAACCATTGGCGAAGAACTCCCAGGTATGACGGTAATTCATCTCGTGTTCATAGGCCAGAGTCATTTCCGCTCCATTTTTGTACAGAAGTCCCGCACCAAGTGACAGACGGCCGCTGTTGCGCTGTGCCGATGCGCCTAGGCAGATACACATGCAAGTGATGGCTAACAGTATTGTCTTTTTCATGCTCATTCCTCCTTCAGCAACTTAGAGTTGAACGAATCGGCCGACAACACGTCTTCATAGTCAATGTTCAGACTGATGTTACGTCCACTTATCTGTTTCTCAGTCATTTCTATGGTGAGCACCTTGTCGTTCGGAAAGGTCAGTTTCTTTATGGCAATCACATTGCGGTAGCCTCGGATGAAAGTCTTTCCTGATTCCAGTACAAGAGCCGGCTTCAGCTCGATTACTTGCGAGTTCGTGGCCTTGGTCATTTTCTTGTCAGCCAGCTTCACACGTATCTCGTCAATGTCAAATCGGATATTGGTCTTGTTTTCTATCGAGTAGTCTATAAAGAAATAATCACCTGCAGAATAGATGTTGTTCAGCCGCATAATCATTCTGTGTTCCTTGCTCGCTACGTTGCGGATTCTTGCTGGTGAGTTCCAGATACGTCGTGCATAACATGTCATGTCGGCAAGCGACATGGATACTGCAGGATTGTTGAAGGCCTCACGTTCCTGTAGGAGTATTTCCTTGTCAGTCACCGCCTCGCGCATTCTTGTCGTATAAAGCAGTGCGTACTGGGTTCGGTACCGTTCGGTCACTATGGTTACTATGGCTAGTATATCACCGTCTTCGTGGCCCGTTTCCTTGGGCTTTAGCCGGATAATATTGTCTATGGGTTGGTCTCCTGCAATCTTGTCTGTTGATATGTCCACAAAGCGGATGGGTTCAGATGCTGTGATGACCGTTGTTACCTGTTCGTTTACTGTTAAATGTTCCATTTCTTCATAGGTGTGCTGTGCCGAAGCCTTATGGCCGGTGAACACTACAGCCGTTAGCAGGAACATTTTCATTGTACTTTTCAAGTTCATAAGCATTTTATTCTGTATGTTTATTCTGTTATTTATTGTATGTTGATCTCCGTTGTCTGATGGTTCTGTTCCGTTTCCTCCGCTATCCGGAGGAGGGCAGTTTCGAAATATGATTGCTCTGTTTCGAAGCCGATGAAGTGCCGTCCTGTGCGGATGGCTGCCACCATAGTGGTACCCGAGCCTATGCAGCTGTCCAGCACCGTGTCGCCTTCATTTGTATAAGTCCGTATCAGATACTCCAGCAGGGCTACCGGCTTCTGTGTGGGGTGATAGAAACAGCTTTTGCGGTGTTCTTTGGCAATGGCGATGACTGATGTAGGATATTTGTCGTCCGCTATCCTTATGGGGGTCAGGTTCATCTGCCCGTAGCAGCGGTTCGTGAATCCTCTTGTCTTACTGCGCCCATGGTTCCTCTGTTCCGCCGGACAGGGTTTCATTTGGGGATGGTAAACCGGTTGCTTTCTGTAGAATACAATGATGTCTTCGTGTTGTCTGAGTGGCATACGGTTTGCGTTCAGATGCCCTGTCACACGGTCTTTGTGCCAAACCAGATTGTATCTCCATATCTTAGGTTGCGAAAGCACTAGTCTGGCAGTGAACATTCCTTGGCCAAACAGGATGACGGGACTTTCTGGCTTGCTGATTCTCAGATATTCCTCCCACAGCTTTTCCAAAGGAAGCTGTTTGTCCCATCCGGCAGAAGTGTTTCGGTTGTTCAGTACACCGTAGGGCAGGTCGGCTATTATGGCATCTACGCTTCTGTCGGCCATCTGCTTCATTCCTTTCAGGCAGTCCATATGGTATATTTGGTCTTTTTTTATCATACACTATCGGTTGTTGTTTAAGTTATCTGTGTCGCATCATGCCATGTAAGGCGTCCTGTACTGCTTTTTCTGATTTTGCAAAGCCATCGAGTTCCGAGGGCAACTTCCTTGAAGTTTACTTTCTTCGATTTTGGTCCGTAAAACCCGGTATATTTCTGGAATGCAAACAGCGATATTCTGCTGCCGTCTTCTTTCTTGAAGTTGCATATCAGGGCATATTTCCCTTTTTGATGCCACCATTCAATGCTTACCAGTAACCCGGTAAATGTCTTTGTGTTCTCCGGGGGCAGAAAATCATTGTACATATAGTCGTTCGTGCCTTTATGATACTGTGATAATTCCTTTTTCATATTCCTTTGGTTTAATTCCGTGGTTCATTCCCGTTTACCAGATACACGAAAGTTCCGTACTTCAACTTCACCTTGTTCTTTTTTATAGCCTTCCCGATGGCGCTGCTTGTCTTTTGGTATGCATTTTGTATGGCTTGCATACCCCATTGGGCCAGACTGTTACCTGAGCTTGCCGTATTCATGTTCATGTTACCGGTCACAGCTCCACTTACCACGTCTTTACCTGTTTCCCTGAATTGACTGTTCGGTACATAAAGCCCTTCCAATCCATCGGTATCATAGAGCGAAAGGCTTACCTTTACTAGTTCATCGTTAACAAGTATGCTGTTGATGCTTCCTTTAACTCTGCCGGAAGAAAAACCGTTCATGATGGCATATAGATAAGAACCACGTTTTACGATGTGTTCGTCTATCTCCACATCATCAAGCAATCGCAGTCTTACCCTCGAACCGTCAACAGCTTTGATGTTTTCGTCTATGATAGCTTGAATTAGCTTTGGTTCGCGGATGTCCTTCGATAGGGTATTGAAGTAGTCTGATGTGGTTTTCACTTTCTTTACCACCTCGCTGGCTTTGTCCGCTTCCGAAGGGGCCTTTACCATGCGACTGTTTTCGTCAATATATCCTTCTGGTTGTCTGGCAGTGTCTGGCGGCAGTTCGGTTGCCGTGCTGTCCTTCAATATGGGAGCGGTTACCGCTTGTCCTCTAAGCCGCGCTTCCGCAAGGGCTTTTTCCAGTTCTGCAAAGGCTTCTTTCTCTCTTTCTTTGGTATCGGTTTCTTTTTCGGCCAAAGCCTTGTCCTGCTCCTGTTGGTCAAGCAGGGCAATGTCATTGTCTGTGTACTGTGATTCATACGTTTGCTTGTTTTTTTCAGGTTCTTTCCGTTCAATGTTGTCCACTGCTGAATAGTCCTGTATTTTACCCCAGGACTTTGCCATGTTCTCATACTTGTTGCCAATTCCGTCTCCATTTTTTATCTGCGCGTCAGGCAGTTCAGGATTCAGAAATTCAGTCGTCTGTAGCGTTTTGTCAGGCAGTTCTGCCTTTTCCATGTGAAATAGGTCGAAGATGAAGTACGACCCGCCCATCAGTGGAATATAGAGGATGGCGGGAAGCATGAACTTCGTCTGTTTCCAGTTGATTTGCTTGATTCTGTCTATTAGTTCCATTACTCTCTTTAATTGATTTGTATATATTTCCCTTCAATGGTACACGCCTTTAATATTTCTGCATTGTCTTTTCCAAAGGCAATAAGAATACTTCCGCATCCGGGAGAATCACCGCGTGTACCGTTTGGGCGGTAGAATCGGATGCGATGGCGTAGAAACTTCATGGCTATAGCCTTCTTGAATATGATGTCCTGAAACATTCTGGAGTCACATCGGTTATATAGCAGTGCGATACCGTTATCATGTTCTGCCAGCCGAAGCACGAACTGCTCTATAAGCGGACGTGAATAAGGAGGATTGAGCCATACACGACCTTCCCATTTTTGAGACAATCCGTCAATATGTTTGTCATACATGACTGTAGCTGTAGGCCACAATGGAGAAACCGGCGCACAGGGGTCAAGATCGAATTTACCCAGTGCCTCCAGTACCTCTTTGGGGGTGTACCATTCATCTGAAGCCTTTTCAGTCCTTTCAAATCTTGTGTTCATACGTGTCATAGTTGCGTTTGCTCGTTTTTTCTTGGAACAGTTCTTTTATTGGCTTGTGTATTCTTCTTTGCTGTTGTTATGTCCTGACGGTGAGGAAGACACTTTTCGTCGTTCCCTCAGTATGGAATCCTGTATTTCGGTTGCGGTGCGTTGTACCGGCTGATTACGGTACACTACAGTGATACGGTAAATGTTCCATACAAGTCCGCCTAAGACAAAGGCAAAGACGATAACCAGAAACAGATTTCTGTGCAGGTTGGCAAACTTTTGTACCTTGGCTGCTGCCATGTCTATTCGGGTTGCCTTGGCAAACTTGCGTCCTGCTTCTATCTCACGCTTGTATCGTTCCTTGTAGTGCGGATCATTCTTGTCAGGCATCTTTTCACCGAATAGCATCCGCCTGAATCCTTTTATATTCATATTCCCGTTTTTTAGTAGTTTATCTTTGTTTTTTGTTCTATGTCCTTGTTCAGCAGTGTTCGCCAGTTGGTGATGAGCAACCCGTGGGGATTGTTGTCGGTTCTCGGCACACGCTTCAGCTGGCCGGCAGTTACCAGTTCACGCATTAGGATGCTGCTGCGGCGTTCAATTCGCTGTCTGCCGTAGTAGGTGAACTCCATCTTTTCCTTATTGAAGGCTATACTGTCGCAAAAGATGGAAAACACGGCACTTGTACCCAGAATATTGGAATAGAATCCTTTTTCCTTTAGTGTATTGTACTGTGCAAGTCCTGTTTCATCCACCAGATACATGGCTTTTTCCATCGTGTATCGGATATATTTGTCATCCGGTGCCAGTGTGAAGAAATAGTGGTGGAACATTTCCACATGGCTTCTGGCTTCTACGTCCAGCGTTTCGTCCATGGTTGTGCGGTTTACAAGTATGGGGACGTTTCCGTCCAGTACATACACTTTTTTCTGGGCGTCAGTTACCATGGTACGGGCTGTCCAGATGCTCGACACACTGATGATGATACATCCTATGAGGAAAGCGGTACAGATTATACCTACTAGTTTTATTTTGTTTTCTAAGTTCTTTATTACCATAATTTTTTTATTTAGTTGTTCAATGTCCTCATATATTCTGCATGAAGCATTGGTATGAGGGTTAAGCGCAGTTCCGGCAACAGCCGTTCAAATTCTTTAGCAAAATACTTGACGTCATGCCCAAGTAGGATAACCTGGACAAACACCCACCAGATTCCTTCTCTGCGCTTCTTGGAATTTTTTTTCAGTTTGGCACGGTGAAGTCTGTACACCAGATAATCTACTACCGGTACGACATATCGGTCGTCATGCCCGAAGCATTCATCCAGTTCCTCATATTTCAGGTCATACGGATAATTGTTCAATATATACCTGGCTATTTCGGTAGTACGCTTTTGCGCAAAGCTCATGAATGCTTCATCTTCCAGCCATTTGTCAACTTTCTCTTTGCTTTTCATGCCTTCTGTTTATATATTGTTTTATCTCATTATTCCTCCTACGGCTCCGGTTGCCGTCATCTTGGCCTGTTGGGCAACTCCTTCTCCGAAGTTTCGAGTAGAGAATGCAGTATCGCCTTCCGGAATCATCCATGCCGCAAGGTCAGGTACTAGGTTAAGGCACTTGAGTGCCACGATACTTGCTGCCATCAGATAGCCGGCAGAGAAGAACGAGTTCTGTAGGTAGGCTGCCATAGTCTGTTCGCTTGCGGTTATAGCCGTCAGGTTCTCCACCTGGATACACAATACGATGTCAAACAGCAACAGAACGTAGAAACCCACGAAGTACAGCATTGCTCCGTAGAAGTGTACAGTCAGATATCTGGTCAGCCATTTGGCCCAAGCACCTTCCCATTTCGGCAGAAGAGAGAATGCCCATTGTATAGGGCCGAAGATGGTCAGCATTCCCAGCAGGATCTGCTGGCAATATATCGTTGACCACCATCCTATACGGAACACGACCAGGGCAATGAGCATGATGATTTTATCAATCCCCACGATTACACCCGAGGTCAGTGAGGTAAACCACAACTTGGCTGCATCCTTTTCCATTCCTGTCACTTCGTCCACACCGGTCTGTTCCATTGTTGCCTCTATCAGTCCGGGATCCGAGGTTCCTGTATGGGCCACGTCCGCCTGAGCCTGAAGGCTGGTATATAGTGTGTCGCGCACGTATATTAGTTCCTGCACTTCCGCAAACTTGTCTGATATTTGGGTGGCTTCCGCTTCATAGAGGTCATGTGTGTACGAGCCAATGCAGTTGGGTATGTAGGACAGGAAGTCCAGAAAACACCAGCTGTTCCCGCTGTTTGCCATTCCTGTGTCTGCCGGAGGATACCACCAGCATAGAACGACAGAAATAGCAAGAGGCCGGAACAGTTTCATCACATCCAGCGGCTCGTGCTTTACCATCATTTTGTAAGTCATTCCGGCTGCCATAACAAGAGAAAACAGGGCTGCCAGTGCCATGCACATTTGTAGAATCCACCAGTAACCACCAATTACTTCAAGTGGGTCTAAACATCGGAAATAAAAGGCAACAAGATTGATAAAAGGATACTGATTTACAGTTTCTTAGGAAGAAATGAAGATTTTGGATTGCTTCGTTATACTTTCCTAAAATTGCGGATTATTTGACTGATTTTGTCCCGTTTTTGTCCCGTTTGGCAATACCTTTGCAATAGCAATTATGTTGTTGATTACCAATAAGAAAGCAAATATAAACATCAGAAAATAAAGAAAACAAAATGGGACGAAAGAAGAAAGAAATCAAATTGAAAGAGCCTGTCCGCATCCGTGAGAAAAACCTCTTGGACGGCAGCATCAGCCTGTATCTTGACATCTATTATCGGGGAAACCGAAAGAAAGAGGGTCTGAAACTCTATTTAGTGCCGGAAATCAATGCCACAACCAAGTTGCAGAATGCTAATACACGCAAATTGGCAGAACAAATCAAGGCGCAGCGCATTCTTGACATTCAAAAGGAGGGGCTTGTGGATTGGGAAAAGGTAAAAAAGTCAAGGCTGACACTCAGCGCATGGTTCGGGCAATATGTGGAAGACAATGCAGAACTCTCCGAATCATCCAAACGTTCCAAAAGAAACGTACAGGCACGAGTGGAACAATACCTATCCCACATAGGGAAGCCTGACCTGTCATTAAAAGAAGTAGATAAGGAGTTCTGCAAAGGCTTCATCGCATTCTTAAAAACTTGTACTTTCAATGACGGAAAGAAAACATTAAGCTGCACCACCTGTCGCATCTTTGTAAACCGCTTCGGCTCTGCATTGGCTAAGGCGGTGCGTGAGGGGTTTATCGAGCATAACCCATTCACGTTGCTGGAAGCCAAAGAGAAACCGCAGAAGTTGGTTGCCGACCGTGAATTTCTAACCATTGAGGAAGTTAAGAGTGTGATGAGCACTCCCTGTCGGTACAAGATTGTCAAAAAAGCGTTTCTGTTCTCTTGCTTCACGGGACTTCGTTACAGCGATATGAAAGCGTTGAACTGGAGTGAGATTCATTCTGCAGCAGATGGCAAGACGGAATACATAGACCATGTACAAATCAAGACCAAAGACCGTGTGACTATCCCATTGTCGGAAGAAGCCAAAAAATGGATGCCCGAAAGGATTGAGGGTGTGGATAACATCTTCCACCAACTTACAATAACGCATACAACAGTAGAGGTGGTACTAAAGGAGTGGATGGAAGCGGCAGGAATACAAAAGCACATTACCTACCATTGCTCACGTCATACCGCAGCCACCATGCTTCTGACTTTGGGAGCCAGTATCTATGTGGTAAGCAAAATTCTCGGACACAAGAGTATCAAAATGACAGAGGTTTATGCCAAAATCGTGGATAAGAAGAAACTTGAAACGGTAAACCTCGTCAATGGAATGTTTGGCCAAACACAAATAGCAATATGAAGATAGAAATCAAAGAACGCAAGCTGACCGCAGGAAACCGAAGCCTGTATCTGGAATATTACGAAACAGGATTCCGCAAGAAAGAGAACCTGCATCTGTATCTTGTGCCCGAAAATTCGCCAAAGGCAAAGAAACTGAACCGTGAAACATACGATAAGGCGAGGGTGATTCGTGCCGAGCGTTTACTCAATCCACCGTCTTTTGAGAAGAAATCCAAACAAACAGAGGGAAAGAATGAAAAGGCAGAAGCACTGACATGGCTTGATTGGTGCGATGAGTATATCCAATGGTCAAAGGCTTGCGATAACTGTAAGAAGATGTTACAGCACAAGGGAGTGGTTCGTAAACGGATTGCCACATACCTTGAAAGGATTAAACAGACGAAAATACTCCTGAAGAATGTTGATGCCCAAATTATAACAGGGCTGTTTGACTACATGCGCAATGAATACCGCAACCCACGACAGATAAAAACGCAGGACGGCAAGTTGGCTGACTATACGCTGCTTCTGTTTGAGGAAACGGTAAAGGCGATATTCAACAAGGCAGTAAGAGAAGAACTGATAGCGTTCAATCCTGTGCATAGTCTTACAAAAGTAGAGCGTTTCCATGCTCCCGACAAACACAGGGAATACCTCACCCCAGAAGAATTGACTCGCTTCCTCAATGTGGAATGCGCAACGGAGAATGAAAGGACAGTACAAATGGCTTTCGGTTTGTCGTCCATGACAGGCTTAAGACTTGGCGATATGCAACATCTTCGTTGGGGAAATATAAAACTCATAGATGGGGTTCTGACAATCTGCATCATACAGCGCAAGACCAAACGTCCTGCGACTATTCCGCTCAATGATATGGCTTTGTCATTTCTTCCACCTCGTGAAGAAGATAATCCCGAAAGTTTGGTATTCCGTCTGGTAAAGAAGTCCGACAACATATCAAAGTATGTAAGGCGCATAAAAGACAAAGCCGGGATAGAAAAGGATTTTACCTACCATTCAAGTCGGCACACAACGGCAACTTTGGCTATCAGTGCAGGTGCGGATATTTCATCAGTAAAAGAGGTGCTTGGGCATAGCAGCGTAACATCTACAGAAGTCTATGCCAAAGTGAACCTTGAAAAGAAGATTGAGGCAGTCAGTCTGTTTGATGGTGTTTTTTTATGAGGTCGTAATGCAAAGGGAGGGATTATTCTTTCCCTTTGTTCGTCATATTGACAAAGTAATTGTTGAAATACGGAATATATTTATCGCAAATAATGCTATGTTTAGCCAATTATTTTGTAATTTTGCATAAGACTTCAATGTGTAATGATGAAATTAAACCGAATAAAAACAGTATTGGTAGAGAAAGACTTATCTCAAAAATGGCTTTCTGAACAGATAGGGAAAAGTTTTAGTACGACAAATGCCTATTGTTGCAATCGCCAACAACCCAATTTAGAGACATTGTATAAAATAGCCCAACTACTTTCGGTTGAACTGAAAGAGCTGATAGTAGATGGGACAATAGAGAAGAAATAAAATGCTAAGTTCAATAATACATAACACAGATAGTTTTATTGCTTCTGTTCCAAAATTAAAACGAAAGAAGTACGGTCAGTTCTTTACGAATATGGCTACTGCTAATTTTATGGCTTCTCTTTTCTGTTTTGATTTGACAAAACCTGAACTTCATCTGTTAGATGCAGGTGCAGGTACAGGAATACTATCTGCTGCGGTAATTGATAAATTGATTCAAAGCGGCTATACAGGCAGAATATATCTTACCTGTTATGAAACCGATGAATTGGTCTTGCCCCTACTGAAATCCAATTTGGAATTGGCTAAAGAAGAATGCGGTATAAATTATGAGATTATACAAGACAATTACTTGACAAGCCAATTATTTGAGGATAATCCTCTATTTTCAGATAATACGAAACTCTATGACTATATTATAGGAAATCCTCCATATTTGAAAATTCCCAAAGAAGCAAAGGAAGCGAAAGCGATGCCGAGTGTTTGCTATGGTACACCAAACTTGTATTTCCTGTTTTGGGCTATGGGAATTCATAATTTGAAGCAAGATTCTGAATTAGTGTATATTGTTCCTCGCTCTTGGACTTCTGGGGCATATTTCAAGCGTTTTAGGCAGTATCTGTTTAAACATTGTGTAATTACGGATATGCACCTGTTTGAAAGTAGGGATAAAGTCTTTGATGGAGAATCAGTATTACAAGAGACGATTATTATAAAGGTAAAGAAGACGAAACGTATTCCTGATTATGTGTCAATCACGTCTTCTTCAACGTCCAGTTTTGAAGATATTGTACATTTTTGTGCTCCTTATGAAACAGTTGTGGCTCAAAATCAGTTCGTCTATCTCATTACGAATGACAAAGATGCAATGGTTCTCAATCAAATCAATCGTTTTCCTAAAACTCTGCCTGAACTAAATTTGAAGATGCAGACTGGAATCATAGTTGATTTTAGGACAAGGGAAGTATTACGAGACCAATTGGAAGATGGCGCATATCCTCTGATTTATTCTCAACACATTCAAAATGGTCGTGTAACATGGCCATTAGGAAAAGAAAGTGAAGTTATTAAAACTGACAGAAAAGGATTCCTGCAGGAGAATAGTGATTTTCTAATGGTAAAGCGTTTTACTTCAAAAGAAGAAGAACGTAGATTGCAGTGTGGTATATATTTGAAGCAAAAATATCCACAATTCACATATATTAGTACACAGAATAAAATCAATTTTATCAAATGTGATTCACCATGTGTAACGTATGGATTGTATGTCCTATTGAACTCCAGCCTGTATGATAACTATTATAGGATTCTCAATGGCTCAACTCAGGTTAATTCTACAGAAATAAATCAGATACCAATTCCAGAGCGAAAAATCATTGAAGAAATGGGTAGAGAATTGATGCACAAAGAATTGTCTGTTACAAATTGTAATTTAATACTTAGCAAATGGATAAATTAGATATAGCAAAAGATTTATTGGTAAGGCTTAATATGCCAGCCAGACAACAAGGGGCACTTTGTTGTTTGACATTGCTTGCGATGGCAAAATTAAAAAATGAAACACCTTGGAGCGAGGCAACAAATGACTGGATAAGAATCCATGACATTATAGCTTTCATTGCCGATAATTATGGAGTTATATATGCAGAAAATTCAAGAGAAACTTTCCGTAAACAAGCTATGCACCCTTTCAGAACTGCAGCTTTAATAGAGGATAACGGAAAAGCAACGAATAGCCCTAATTATCGTTATCGAATTACTCCAGAGTTTTTGACAGTCATTCAATCAATAAGCGATAATGAAAATTGCGTTTGCGAAGAAAGTGCATCGTTAGCGCAATTCCTTTACAAACATGATACGCTTTCCAATCTTTATGCTTCAAAAAAAAGAATGCAAAAGATGCCTGTTAAGATAAATGATAAAGATTTTACCTTTAGTCCAGGTAAGCATAATCAACTACAAAAGGCAATCATAGAAGAGTTTGCTCCAAGATTTGCACCTCATTCGGAATGCTTGTATGTCGGCGATACGATTCAGAAAGATATGGTTAAAAACATAGATAAACTTTCTGCACTTGGCTTTGAAATTACATTACACGACAAAATGCCTGATGTGGTTCTCTACCGAGAAGATAAGAATTGGATATATTTTATTGAATCTGTAACATCGGTTGGTCCAATGGATCCCAAACGAATTTTGGAGATTGAGTCTATGACGGAAAATGTTACTGCAGGGAAGATTTATGTAACAGCATTCCTTGATTTTGTGACATTCAAAAAATTTTCAGAACAGCTTGCGTGGGAAACTGAGGTGTGGATTGCTGATATGCCAGACCACATGATTCATCTTAATGGAGATAAGTTTCTCGGTCCGCGTTAATGACATAATTTTAAGAATTATCAAAGTCTGTAGAAATGAATAGTGAGAATATTTTTGATATTTGGCGGTTTTTAGGAAAGGGAACTCCTTTTGTTGTAAGAAGAAATGGGTGGTATCATCTTTCTTATATGGTAACAAGGGTAAAGCCCAAAGGACACTACGGTGAAGCCTATGGATATAGACTAACTGATGGGAAACCTGAAAATGGTATTACAGAAGAACAAGTGATAGATTGTTGCGGTTGTGGTAATTGGGAACTAATTGAAAATCTCATAGAAGATGTTGATAATCTAAAATGGAGTTGCCTTGATGAAAGTAATAATTTAACCTTTGGTAAATATAAGGGGATGAACGTAGATGAAGTGAAATCTAAGGATGAGGATTATTTTAAATGGGCATTGGGTTATGTCGGTGGATTACAAGAACTGCTTTTCAGTAGAAAATATAATATATCATTACAAGAATTGCTTAATACCAAAAAGCAAATAAAAGAGCATTTGAGTTTTTCTTCTGACGATTGGATTAAGTCATCAGTAAAAAGCAATTTTGATTTTTTCTTAGATCAATACAAATACTCTATATGTGCAAAACAGAAAGATATAAAATTAGCAATCAAAGAAATAGAGGAGTATTATAATCAAACACTATAATCAACAAGAGTATGAAACAAAATATATTCACAGTAATATTTTTATTGCTTTCAACCGTATGTAAAGCCCAAACATTCATATACCCCCAAAACGATTCTATCCTGACAGAATATAATGATGGAAAATTTTGGGCTTATTTAAACAAAAATAATTTTGTTGTAGGTCTTTCATGCTTTGAGGAAAAAGATGATTATGGAAAATACTATCACTTGGATATTTTTATCAAGAATTTAAGTGAAACCCCAATTGTATTCCAACCTGACAGCGTACACGCTAATCTACTAACAAAAAAAGACGATACTTTAAAACTTGAAGTATACACAAATGAAGAATATCAAAAAAAAATAAAACGCTCACAAGCATGGGCTATGGCATTATATGGAATCTCTGCTGGCATTAATGCAGGAACTGCAGGATACTCAACATCCTATTCTACGTCTTATTCTTCTAATGGTTATGCTTACACTACCATAACCAATCATTATGACGCTAATGCAGCATATCAAGCAAATGTCGCATCTACCAATCAAATGCTTACATTAGGACAAATGATGGATAATGACCGAACTATACGTGAACAAGGATATTTAAAAACCACTACTATTTATCCCGATGAAGCTATTATTGGCTATATGAATATTAAAAGGAAAAAAGGTAAGATTTTGATTGTAAACATTCCTGTCGGAGATTATATTTATATTTTTAAATGGGATGTAAATAAGAAGAAATAAATACAGCATTAGCTATACTATTACATTTAACTTTAATTACTTAAATGATTTACCAATGAAGAAATTTGTGATTATTTTTTATTTATTTTTAATTTCGTTATGTGTTTCTGCACAAAACGAAAGTTCCATTTCACATACCAAAACAGTTAATGATTCTACTTTGATTAAAATACATGCTATTGTAGAAGATATAGATTTTCGTATGCATGGACTTGATAGATACAAATTATATCCAACAGAAAATATCTATAATTTTCTGCAATTAGATACAATGACAGGGAAAATAGAAATTGTACAATGGTCTTTGGATGATGATAAAGAAGGTTCTGCAACCCTTAATGACGAAGACCTATCTCTTGGTACGGGCTGTGGAACATTTGAATTATATCCTACAAAAAATATATATCAATTTCTTCTGCTAGATAAAGTAACAGGAAGAAGATGGCATGTTCAATGGGGATTTGAATCAAGTAAAAGATGGATAAAAAGGATCTATTGATGCAGTAATATGTACATTGTCGGTATCATATTGTTTTTAGTATTGATTATCTTCATTAGATTGAAGATGCCAATGTGGAAAGGCAAGTATTCTGAAAAGCTTGTAAATAACAAGATACAGGAATTGCCCGAAGAGTATGTTATATTCAATGATTTGCTATTTGAAAGCAATGGATATTCTACGCAGATAGACCATATTGTGGTTTCGCCCTATGGTGTTTTTGTGATTGAAACAAAAGGATATAAAGGTTGGATTTTAGGTGGTGAAAATAGTGAATACTGGACTCAAACTATATATAAAAGTAAGCATCAATTTTATAATCCCATAAAACAGAATGCAGGTCATGTAAGATTTCTGCGTCACTTACTCAGGTGTTCTGTAGATATACCTTTTATCCCTATTGTTGTTTTCAATAACGATGCCGAATTAAAAGTGCATATCGTAAATAGTCTTGTTGTTAATAGGTACAGTCTCAAACGCACAATTTTGCAACATAGAACCTCTGTCCTTAATCAGGAAACAACAGATTGGATAGTACGAACTATCAACCAAAATCGTATAATTGCCGATAAAGAAAAATTAAAACAGCATAAACATAATGCAAAAGCTCGGCAATACAGAAGTTCTGACCTTATAAATCAAGGTATCTGTCCCCAATGTGGAGGACAGCTTCTTTTACGTCATGGTAAATATGGTACTTTCTACGGCTGTTCCAATTACCCCAAATGTAAATTTACCTTGAATTGATAAATGGCTTTACGGACGTGTTTTCAAGTGATAGGCGATAAATGTAATCAGGAAACATGCCAACATAACCCAGCTAAAAACTTTTGCCCAAAAATCGGAAATCCAAAAGCCTTGGTTTCGGTTGAGAATAGATGAAATTCTGCGCTCATGGGATTCCATTGCCTGAGCTTGCTTCTCAAAATGTTGCTTCATCACTATCTCGTCCGTGGCTAAAACGGCTTGTGAGTTTTTCATCAACAACTCCATATCTTCCTGCGCAATACTTACTTTGTACTCTGTGTTTTCTTGCGCTTTGACAATGGCGTTGTTAATTCCGGTTACGATATTAGTTGAATTATCAGTAGCGGATTTAAGGGCTGCAATGGCTCCATTCAAAGTCATTGTAGCCTTTTCCAATGTCTCGGTCGCTTGCCGTAAGTCTTTTTGGGCTGCTCTCAATTCCTCAATGTGCTTATCAATGGCATCCGATTCCACAGTTATCCGATGGTCGTTCTCTATCTCGTTCATCAGACCGTTCAGGTCGATGGGGTCATTCTTTGGTTTTCCTATGCTCATGTCTTTTGATATTGGGTTGAAAAATTATCTGTGAAGCCCTTTTCTGCGCTTGCACATTTGGTTTGCCATTCTCGCACAACGGCGTGCCCATTCAAGTTCATCTTCGTCTTTGTCCCGTCCCCAGCCACCTGTATCAGAACCACCGCCACCGCTTGAAACCGCCATACTTGTGGCTGCATCCAAATATCCGGCAAACAACAGAAGTGCCGTGTGCTGTATCTCTTCCAACTTAGCCAATGGGTGGGCTTCCTCCAAAGAACACTCCTGACGGATGATGTTGTCTGCGGCTTCTGATAAGGAAACGGCAAATGTCCTGTTGTCATCCGTGCCGATGGAATAGAGCTTCATTACAGGTTGCGGTGTAGTCTGTGGCTTGGAAATGGCAGTCGGTGTGGCTGTCCTTGTTTGCTTGGCTTCCGCTTGCAGTTGATTGATTTTACCCTCCTGCGGATGTAATTTCTGCCACGTATTCATAATCTTTGAGGGGACAAGGTTACGACCAATACCCAACTTTGAGGACTTATAACTGGAGTTACCTCGCTTGATGGAATAGCCATAAACCGTGCCGTCCTCATTTTTCTGTATGTGTACCCCATAGCCATGCTTTACCAGTTCCGCTTCGTAGCGTTCCCAACTGAACTTATCCATCTTACGGAGAATCTCCATACAACAGTCTGAAACCTCCTGCTTATGTCGTATGCCTATTTCTTCGGCCTGCATCCAGCCGTAACGTTCGTTGATGATATTCGCAGCCATTACAGCCCTCATGCCGGGTAGGTGTCCGTCATTGATTTTGCCCTCCATATCCACACGGTTGGCATCAATGTGCAGGTGGAGAATGCCACTCTTTGCATCCCGATGTAGAGCGACAACGTATTGCGAACCTTTGAGGTTGGTCTGCTTGGAAGAAGCACGTTTCGTCTTTTTAGACAGGTCTATGGAATCAAACTCTTGGATGAACTCGTCTGCCAAACGTGCCCAGTCGTCCATCGTCCAGCCCTTGCTTTCTTCTGCGGTTGGGGAAATTTCAATCCTTATCACATTGTCGGTAAGCGGTCTGCCTCTCTTCCTTTCGTTGGCAAACATCTTCTGTACAAGCATCATCCGCTTGAACATCGCTTCGGGAGAAATGTCATCCGGCAGAAGATTGGTCTTGACTATATCCGCCCTGTCTTTATTGACGGAGTATCTGATGGCATTTGAGCCATGCGAAATGGTAGCTGCTTTTGCAATCATAACAGGTGGGAAAATTTATTCGTTAAGGTAGGCTTCAATTTGATTCCAACGGCTGATGAGCTTTGTGGCAGCTTTCATCCATTGCTCCACAAATCGGGTATTGCTGAAATAGATGGCTCGCTTGTCCGCTTGGATGGACTTCACGGCTGCCACGACACGGATAAGGTCGCCCCTCGCATCCGAAAGGCTGCACAGGGCTTCCGCTTCACGCTCGGTCAGCCGCAAGTGTGGACGATGCCCCAAAGCCGTCCTGCGTACATAGTCACTCATGGTCAAACCGCAGGATTGGGCGAGTTCCAAAGCCTTGGTATATTCGTCTTCCGTAACTCTGGCTTCAAGGCGCAGGGTGCGTCTTGTGTCTTTCTTATCCTTTTCCTCGTCCTTATTCTCGTCAATCAGTTTGTCGTTATCATTGTTCTTCATTCTTTTCTGCATTATAATGGGTAAAACATCTTATCTAAAAAGGTACAGCACGGTGGGAGCTTGCGACTGCCGGAATACGCTTATGTGGTACTGGCAAGCGAAGCGAGCCTGTGCGACATAGGCACTTCTTGTAACACTACACACCAAATTACAGTACATTCTGTTGTATCTGAATGATTTATAATTGCCAATCGTCCCTTTAGGTATTAGCGGATTCTTCCTCTGCCAAAGGCTGTGGAGAAGCCCATACCGTGGTTGGATATATCGAAGCGGAATCTATCTGTACAGTATCTCTGGCGTTTCCGTCTTCTGCAATCTCATCGCCTGATGTAGTTGTGGGCGAACTTGGAAACTCATGACTATCTGTTTCAGCATTCAATCCATCGTTACTGTTACTGTCCTCTGCTTCGTTTTTATCGCCAATTAGGAATGGCAACGGTTGTTCGCAGACAGAAGAAGAAGCCATCAAGAGTTCGCCATCATCAGCTATAACAGGTATATCTTCTATTATTGGCGAAGCCGATAAATCAGGGAAGTAAGTTTCATCCGATACTGTCGTGCTGTCTGTTTGCGTTTGGGGAGGGCAATTTGTTTCTGTTTGGCTCTCCAAAATATGCTGTCGGTTCATTGGAAGAATACTATCGTTGTTATATGGGCGGTTAGCCGTTTCTTGGTTGCCGTCCTTACGGTCTTTCATCCGGACATAGAAAGGGTTGTCGATACGCTTGCCGTCCAGCATCCAAGCCGATACGCATTTCAGCGTGTGAATGCTCGTGCGGTTGCTCTGAACGGATGCGACAATACCAAGCCGATTCATCTTGTCAATCACACGTGAGATAGTCTTCTTGTCATAGCCCAATTTGCAGGACAATTCCACTTCCGACAAAGCCGCCTGTCCGACTTGCAATGTCGTGGCAAAGCCTTTCTTGGAATACTCCGTTTGTTCCAGCACGGTCGCTTCAATAAGCCGGTTAAGAATCTTCATTCGGTCAATGCCGTATTTGCTTCCTGCCAGATAGGAAAGCTGTTCTGATGACAGCACGATACAATAGCTCAAATCTTTATTCATCATTCGTCTGTTTATGGATAATCTAAAACTGGTGCAGCCAAAAGAAAAGTCAGTAGCGCATACCTTGTCCTCTCTCCGGCATATAATACTCCTTGTCGTATGCGATATGGTCAAGTATATCTTGAAGCCTGTTCTGTTGTTCGGTGTCAAGCACACGGATGGCAGCGATAGTGATGCGCTGTGAAGCAATCCTGCGATGTTCGCAATTCGTTTCCGACATACTGCCGTCACCGTCCGCATGAACACTGTGCAGGTATTCGTTTACCGCCATAGTCTGCTCCTTGCTTGGAAACGTGGAGGGATAACGGTCTTGAACATACGCAACCATGTGACTGACCGCTTTTGCCAATAACGGGTCTCTCTCGCTGATACTTTCTATAAGTTCCTCTGTTCTCATGGCGGTTAAGGTCTGTTGTTCATATCATTCAATCTTGCGGCTGCTTCCGCTCTGATTTCTTCCTCCGACAGGGACTTTGCGCCGCGCACCCAATCAAGCAGGGCTTTCTTTTCAAAGAAGATGAGTTTGCCCGCAGGTTTGAAGAATGGTAACTGGTTCAGGTGCGTCATTTTGTAAAGGGTACTCTTGGCAATGCCGAGAAATGCGGATGCTTCTTCAAGGTTCAGAATCTCCTTTGTGGTAAAACAGAGGTCTTCCAATTTGTTCACTCTTTCCTGAAGCTCGACAATCTTCCGCTCATGGTCGAGGTTCATTTTTGATGTTTTGTTTTCAGTCATATTCTTTGTTTTTATCTGTTTATTTGTAGATTTTTGATGCAAATGTATATGATAATATTTGATGGTATATACACCGTTAAGTCTAATTAAAACACTGTAATTCATTGATTAAGCATGCAATTCACCACATCTTTGTGCGACACTTTCAAGTGGCAATTAGCCATTGAAGGAAACAGGGCAACGCACTTCATTACAACCGAAAAATCAGAATCAAGTCTGACAAAAGGAGTGTACAAATGGGCAGTTTCAATGATTGGCAATCGTTCCGAACACTGTACAACTATCAAGAAAACATTATTTAACTGTAGGATATGAAATAATGTATCTAAAACCTTGAAGAATCTGCCGTGGTACAAGATTATGGAAAAGTGCGTTATGGATGAGAGAAATAGGCTCATTGGTTCGTTTATTACGGGACAAATTTGTACCTTTGTATTCAGAATAAGGGTATTCTGATAAGGATATTCGGAACAAAGAGGTCTTGGCTTTATTTTCCTGCGGTTTTGTCCCATTTTTGTCCCGTCAAAATTTTGTCTCATGGTACAAGATTTTATAAAATGTTGATTTAGAACGATTAGCAAGGACAACAAAGGGCAGGATTTCGCTAACCACCAGAAAGGGCCTTGTGATCCTGTAAAAGTGGCGTCTGTTAGAAATTCATTCGTTTGGAATATCACGTCATCTATTTCCTCTTCGAGAATATTGATGCCGAAGTCCGATAATATGTTTCCGTCTGCCATTTGTTCCTCCTTTCTCTTTTATCTGTTTACTGTTTCTTCTCCGTCACCGCCTTGTGTGCCGCCTGCACCCTGCGAGCCGCAGACGGCAAAGCGCGATTCGTTCCATCGGTTCATCGCTTCCCGAGCTATGCTTCCTTTCTCGGGAGTTCGGCTCACATCTTCCGCATTCAGAAGCTCACTTGCCAGCGAAGCGTTCTGTCGCTTGGCTAGGTAGCCTACAAGTATCTCGTTCTGTCGTGCCACGTCCTCATAGATGCGCAGGTATTCCTTCTTGCGCTGGGCGTTGGGCATGTAGGCATCTCGTGTGGCGTTTATGGCACATTCATAGATTTGATAGTACTCTGCCCACCTTTCTCGGTCATCGGTGGTACCGCCGGCAGTCAGGATGCGGTCGATGTTTCGCTTGAAGCGTTCCATCTGTCCGTTTATCTTGTCTCCTTCTGCCTGCCATGCAAGGTCTATCTGACGGTCGGCTACGTTCAGGGCCTCTATTTCCGCACGCTTTACCAGTGCGGAATCAATTGCTTCCGCATCGTCCACCTGACCGTAAAGGTTGGCTCCAGCGATTGTGCGGAACGACAGCTTGTTCTTTGTGGCTGCCGTTTTCTTGTATTTATTGTGCAGAGCCCAGTAATAGAGTTCTGGAGTGAGCGCTCCCGTACCGGTTTCCATTACCGTAATCTGGTTCTGCTTGGGTGAATCATGGTTGTAGGTCGCATACTGTGCCTGAGCCATCGTAGCCTGAATGGCTATCACGGCAAGCAGTGTTAATGTCCTTGATGTCTGTTTCATGTCTTTATTGTTTTTATCATTAATAATCCAGACGACCGGCACCGCGCCAGCGGCCGAAGGCACCGTCTATGATTTCCTGTTTGGTCCTTTCTCTGTATATCTTCGCTTTCCAGTAGCCGATTCTTACCTGTATGTATCTCCAGGTCTCTATGTAGGCCTGGTTCAGATGATGCTCGATGCCATCCAGTGAGCGGTTTACCGATTCCAGTACCATCAGTAGGTCGGCGGTCGAGCAGGCGGCGGCTCCCGTTGCATAAAGCACAAGGTCACTTACCGACCTGTATAGCTGCTCTCCGTCGTGGGCAATATCCCGTATGGCTCTTTCGTTAATGGTGATTATCAGCAGGTCCGACGGATCTACACGCCCATGCTGCAGTATCTTTTCGTTATAGGCTCCCAACATGTCCTTGTAGTCACTTATTCGGTCGCTCACCATGTTGTAGGTGTTCTTTACATTCAGCACCGTCCGCAGCGACTGGTACATCACGTCAATCACGTCAAAAGCCCGGGTATAACGGTCCAGATCTATATTCAGTTCCTTGTAATTGCCTACCTCGTCCCGGCTGTATTCATGCAGCAGCTTGTTGCTGTATTCCAGCGTACTGCGTGCCAGTAGCAAACTGCGTTGTTTCTTATGGTCGTTGATGTAGGCTTCTACCGATACGATGTCAAAAGTCCATTGGGCTTTTGCAGCATCCGGCAGAAGGGTAATCAGCAACAGACCGATAATCAGATATTGTTTCATGGCTCTGCCTCCTTTCTGCTTGTCCTTTCCGGAAGGTTCCTGGCATTCTCCACCCATCGTTCCTGGCATTCTTCCACCAGTGTCCGGCGTCGTCCCTCGTCCCAGTCGGGTGTAGGGGCGATGTCCTTCAGTACGCCAATGATACTCCGTTTGTAGTGCATCATCTTTTCCAGTGATACAAGGTCTGCGTATATATTTGTGATGCGCGAATCTACTTCTCTGGCTATCTCCAGACGGTCGCTTGACCAGAGCAGATGATATACCTCTCCGGTGGGTGTCTCTTCCAGCGGAGGGGTTTTCATGTATTCTGTCGTAATCTTGCACGACGGGTACTGGCGGGCGATTTCCGCTATGCGGTCATTTACCAGCTTCGTCTTTTCCGCATCGGACATGCCTGGGTCCAGAGTGATTACTTCGGCTACATGGGTATCCGTGTACTCCGAGGTCAGTTCCCAGCTTATCTGTACGATAGCGCGGTGTATCTTGATGCCGAGAAAATATTTCGGCTTTCTGGCTATGGATACCGTTGCCTGGAATGTGATCACCCCATCAATGTTGGGCATGGTGGCCTTTCGGACAAATGTATAGCCGCTCCATGAGCCGCTGTCCTCCCAGTTGAGTCCGTAGGTGGTCTTGCAGTCCTGCATGATGGCCGGGATGCGGTAATAGTCATCCGTAGCCACCGAATTGTCCTCTGCAGCATCGGCTTTGGCCTGTTCGTATTCCGACAGCTTCTGTTCCCATTCGGAAAGTTCCGCCTTCAGCTTGTCTATCTGCGTTTTGTTTGCATTGTATTGCTGGCGGAGCACAGCAGCTTCTTCCACACTGGCTTCCGAAATCTTTTTCAGCAATATGGCGTTTTCATCCTCCAGTGCCTTTATCTGTGCTTCCAGCGATGCTTTCCTGTTTTGAGCTTCTTGAATCATGCCGTTTAGTTCCGACAGATCCAGTTCGTCATCCGTAACCGAGGTTTGCATGGCACATTCTTTTGTGTGTGCGTTTGGAGAGCTGCCGCATTTTCTGCATTTGTACTGAGTGCTTCCTTGCCCGAGAGTTACACCATCCGAACAGGTTACGCTGATAGTCACACTCTCACATCCCTGAAGCTTTACTTCATCTGTGGTCTGGTAGTAGTTCCTACCGTCTGATGCTATATAATAGGTATAGCCGTCCTCGTTTTCGTTGAACTCTGACAGCAATGCGTTCAGCTGTGCCTTGAAGGTGTTCAGGTCCATCGAGTAGGAATCGAATATCTCTTCATAAACGATTTCCTCATGGTTCCAGCTTTTCTTTACATGGATCTCGTAGGCATAGGCTTTCTTGGTCTGTTTGCCGCCTCGGCTGATGATGTAGCTCTTCATCCAGTAATTTATACTGTAGTTGTATCCGTCATTCTGCCTGTTGAGCTGTTCCACGCGGTCTCTCGACCATCCCGCATATCGTTCTGAGTTGGCCAGTGCCTGTTCTCTCTGCGAAGCGTTTGGGTAGAATCCGGCATCTGTGGTGGAAAAGCGAGTCCATTCACCGCCGTTTAGAATGCTGTTGTCGTCTGTAGGAGGATAGTAGTCACACAGTACGGTGCTTCCCTGGTCGCGACGGGCTATATACCATCGCTGGGTATAATAGGTGTTGGCTGTTTTATCCAGATAGTCAGATATCCATTGGGTAAGGTTATAGTTACTGATATCAAAGAAACCTGCCACGTTGTCCGGACCGCCTACCATATCTATCAGCAGTCCACCCATATCCTGCTCGGCACGTTCCATCAGTCCGCTGTAATGGTCGTACAGGTTGAAGATTTCCTCCACCTTTCCGCTCATCAGGTTGTGGAACGCACTTTCCTGTAGCAGGGCTTCACCCAAATTGGCCGTACCGGCGGTTGCAAGACCCACTCCCAGATTATACAGGTTGTTTATATCCTGCTGCAGGTTTTCTTTGGTGAAATTGCCTGGAATACTGGCCAGATCGTCCATCATACGTTGCCAGTCTATGTTCCCAATTTCCGACAGTCTCAGCAGCGGAGCTATTTCCTCGCTGATTTTCAAGAAAGTGATGTCGGAGAAGGTCAGCGAACTGTTGGTCACGATGCTTTCAAACTGCATACACAGGTTTTTCGTGTCATCACATACCTTCATCAGATAGCTGCCCCAGTAGATGGCCGTTTGCGGCGAATGGAGCATCTGTTTGGCTACTACCACAATCTTGGGCATGATTTTTTCTGCCACCATGCGGTAAATGCGTCGATAATAGTAGTTTTCCGTACTGCTGCACCAGATCCCCAGATCCGTGAAAGCCTTGTGCTGAAGAAATTTCGACGCAAATATTCCGGCAGCAGCCACTTCCGCAGCGTTGTAGTGCTTCAGAATATTGTCCACCTGTTCACTGTAATAGCCCTCCGCTACGGCTTTTTTACCGGATGCAGCCGCCCTCGGGGGTGAAACCGAGGA